>Ga0180301_10000003_pt1 | contig 291428 bp, 161 predicted proteins | sample GuaBasSediGuay16_FD_121797 | JGI IMG/M metagenome (GOLD analysis project Ga0180301, IMG submission 121797) | Subseafloor sediment microbial communities from Guaymas Basin, Gulf of California, Mexico - Guay16, Core 4569-2, 12-15 cm | ecosystem: Environmental > Aquatic > Marine > Hydrothermal...
CACTAGACTTAACCTCAATCAGTATATGCTCACCATCCTTAACAACTAAATCAACATCGATAACAACAGGATAACCATAGACAAAACCCTCCTCATCAACATAACACCACCTCTCAATCCTAGCAACCTTAAAGTACTCCTGAAGAAACCTCCTCAGCATAGATACCCCACCTAACACCAAGAGCAGTAACCCTATCACCAAGACGCTTAATCTCCCTCTGAAGCTCAAGAATGGCTACAGTATGCTTCTCGAGAATTTCACCATGCCTCCTAATAACCTCCTGAAGGTCCCTAATCGCCTTACTTATGTTCAATAACCTGCCTCTGTAGATCTCTAATTTGCTCTTGAAGATCCCTAACCTGCTTCTGCAAATCCCTAATAGCTTGAGTATTCTCACTAATTTTCCTAAGAATTTCCTCAATACCTAGTAAGCCCATTACAGCATACCTAAATTCAACATCCTCCCTAAGCAACCTAAGAAACTCATCCCTCAACCTAGAAGACACAAACAAACACAATCGAAGAGAGCAAGAACACCAATATAAGAACTACTACCAAGGAAAATACACTGGAGAGAACAAGCATAGAGGAACAGTCCATATAACCAATCCAGTCAATCAGTAAAGTGACCAACATGACAAAAGTCGACAAGCAAATAGTTGAGGAATTCCTCAAAGAAGCACTCGAGGCCATAGATGAGATAGAGAGCATAGTCAATACAGAAGAGAGCACCTTCATCAGAGATAGAAGAGCGAGATTTAGTCTAAGGTACTCAATAGTGCTAGCAGTAGAAGCACTAGCAGACATAGCAGTGGCAATACTCGAAAAAGACTTCAACCAAGTAGCAGAAACCTATCGAGAAGCATTCATCAAACTAGCAGAGAACACAGTGATAAACCTATCAACAGCACGAGAAATGGCAAAACTAGCATCACTAAGAAACATCATCGTACACAGGTACTGGACAGTGGATGACCTCAAGATATATGAAGAAGCAAAGAAAGGAGGAGTAGAAGTACTTAGGAAATTCATCCAAGAGGTGAAGCAATATATCGAAACTAAGGACCCTTGAAGAAGAAAGGAGAAAACCAAAAACCATGACATGGGAAGAGAGACAGAGAATAATCGAGGAGATAGTACAGGAACTAAATAAGAGAGAGGAGATAGTACTGGCAGTACTACATGGAGGATTCCTCACCTCACAAGTATTTAGAGACATAGACATAGCAGTATACACAGAACACACAGTACCACCACAACAAGAACCACAGTACATAGACGAACTAAGAGAACAACTAGAGAAGAAGATCAAACAACCAGTAGACATACAACTACTAGACTACGCACCACCAACATTCCAACAAAAAGCACTACAAGGCAAAATACTCATAGAGAGAAAACCAGGAATAAGAGCAATACTACTCCACCACGCAAAAGAAGAAGTAAGGAGACTAAACAAAGTAAGAAGCCTATAAAGGAAACAAAGGAGTAGAGGAAATGGGATACGGAAATGAGTAGTAACCTAGAAGCAAGAGTAGCGAAAATAGAGGGAATTCTAGAGCAAATGGACAAGAGATTAACCAGAGTAGAAAACGAAATCACACACCTAAGAGAGGAGATTAGAAGAGTAGAGTCAAGACTATGGTGGATAGTTGGAATACTCATAACAATGTGGATCAGCATCATAACGACAATACTGTTAAAACCGTGAGGAGATGAAGCATAGATGACACAGCACATTCTAGCTAAAGTACTTCTCCAAGGAACGAAGAACCAGGTAGCAGGACAAGCACTAGTAGATACAGGAGCAACCTTCACAGTAATAGATGAGGAACTAGCAAACTACCTCGGAGTAGAACCAGTACCAAAGAGAGAACGAGAAAGAGTAAAGCTGGTAGGTCTATGCTGTACAGTTGAAGGAAAGCTAGTTAACCTCAAGTACATGGAGATAGAGGGTAGACCAGTAGGAGCAACATCAGTCATAATGGTAAAATTATCCAAAGAAATTAAAGAAGCACTGAAGAAACTAGGAGCAAGACAAGACGTAATCATAGGCATAGCAGATCTAAGCAAGACAGGACACACCATAGACCTAGTACAGAGAAAACTCAAGTACGTAGGAATAATATGCGTATAGCAACGCAACCCCACATCAATGCCCAAACACCTAGACAACCCTACCAGGAGGAGGTAACACACCTCTCTTAAGCAGAAAACCCTTAGCCATAGCAATGAGAACCCTCAACTTACCAGCATAACGCACGAGATCAGACCTACCAGAAACCTCAGCCTCCTTAAGCAACAACTCATAAATCCTCTCAAGCTCAAAAACATCATCCCAAGTAAGCTCATTAGGATCCTTCCTAAGTAACTCACCAAGCCTCTCATAAACCTCCTTCGTATAGTACCTAGAACTATGCACAGGCCTAGCACTAGACAACAAAGCAGCCAAAGCCCTATACTCAGAATCAGATACAGAACCCCTCAAAACCTGAATACCTAACAAAACCTCATTAAAATCAACAAGAACACCAATACATCTCACAACATCACCCAATCTCCTCTCAACATTACTAAACCTCCTCTCCATGTACAGAACAAGTACTAGAACAACAACAGCAACTAATGGAAGCTGAGCAACAAGCATTGAAACCAAGGTAACCAGATCAATAACCAACCCAAACCACCACAGGAAAACACAACACACCAATAAATAACTACCCCGATTCAATTCCCCAAGCAACACCCTACACCCTATCAATCAACTCCCTAAGCACCTCAATGAGTCCCAACTCACCCTCCCTATGCTTCTCAAACAACTCCCTCCTCATGAAATTATGATAGAAATTAGCATGCAAACCCTCAACTAACCTAAACAACGTCGAAAACTCAGGATCACCAGTCTTACCAACAAGGAACTCAACAACATCCCACAAATCCCTATGAGTAAAGTGAGGTAAACCCCTTAACTAAGCAACAGCATTAAGCAACGCAGTAACAGCACCCCAATACTTCCCACCAGCCTCAACCAAATCACCCCTCCTATAAAGCTCCTCAGCATCACTAAGAAACCTCTCATGAAACTTAGAATAACTTCAACCTCAGCCCAGGATCAAGCTCCCTACAAATGAGACCAAGGTCAAACTCATCAACATACTTACCCCTCCTACGAGCAAACTCACGAAGTAAATTAAGAACAACATCGCACAATCTAGCACTAACCACAAAATAAAATATCTCAGAGAGCAACCAGAGACCGCAACCTAAAAACACCAACCACGTCAGCACTTAGAAGATGCAAAACTATACTTCGAAGATACGCCCTCCACAGCTAACCTAACTTAACCCTCCCAATTCTTCGAAATTCCTTAACAGATACATGTAAACAACCTAACCTCCTATACACAACATCACCAGACACTATAGCTACAATCTTCCCACTATTATCCTGTCTCACCCTCTCATAGAAACCTGCTACTAACAAATCCCACGGAGACTCCTTTGGGAACCTATCTCTAAAACTTTGAGCAAATATGAAATCCCTAACATCCACATTACCAATAGTAATCACATCCTCTACCTGCTGCAGAAAAGCGAGAAGTTGATACCTATACCTCTTCAATACGTCATTAACCCTCTTAATAACGTTATTCAATGCATTAATCACTAACCTAAACTGTGAAACCGCCCCTCTAGATAAATGAACCAGAAATAACTCAACAAAGGACGTAGGTGCTATCAGTACCTTACCTATGGAATTCATGGCAACAGCATCCAACATAGCTAAGTAATACTCATGTAGCTTATCCCTTGGGTTAACTATTGCAAACAGAAACTCTGTTTCAACTACAGCTATGTCAATTCTCCTAAACGAACTCATCAACCCCACTACCCTAAAACAAACGTTGAAAGATACATGGAACTACATATCCAATTCCTTCTCACCCTTCATCAAATACCTATCTAACTCCTCACGTAACTTCCTCCGCCTCTCACCACTATAACTGAAATCCCTACCAAACACCTCTTCAATAACCCTACCAACTTCATTGAGTTGAGGAGCTAACTCCACAAATACAGCGTCCACAACACCCCTAACTTGCCTCAACCTATCGATAAGCTCATCAACAGAAAAACCCCTGTACAACTCCTTAGTAAAATCCGTCAAACCAAGCACTCTCAACGAAATAACAGTCAACTTATCAGGATTAAAATGAATAAACCTAGAGGAAATTCGCCTTATCCTCTCGGGTAATCCAGGACATGAACGTTCAAGAAATTCCTCAACCTCCCTACACAACAACTCATCAACATTCAACCTAAACTCCCAACAAACCTCACCACGTACAGCATCCACAAAACCCTTACTAGGTAACTCCTTCACAACAGCCCTATACACCGGAGCTGATGAAGGACCATACCTATGAATTACATACCTAAATTCACGAAGCACCGACCTATCTACAGGATCCAACTCAAGATAATCACCCTCAATCCTCGTATAAAGTGCCAAAAATATAAGCTTCTGAACCCTCTTCAACCCAACAACCCTACCACCAGCAACATCCAAAAGATAAATAACGACCGAAGGAACAACAGCAAACACCACATCTCCACCTCAATAACCTAACTCCAAAACAAATATAAATCCAACTTAGAACCTGAAAAGATAAAAAATCTAGCAGATCTAGCTAGACCCACAGACGAAAAACCAGCATAATCACCTAGAAAACCACAATCACTCCAACACCTAGGGAATAGAAAGGAACAATACTCAACATACCAGCACTAGCTTTGAGTACACAACTATGAATAATCAACAACCCAACACCACTACCAGACCCAGAACACCACCTACACCTCCAGAACCAGCAATCCCACTAAGAAACCTAACCCACTTCAAACACTCACAAAATAACAGGAGCACAATTACCAGCAAAATTCCTCAACATAAACCCACTAACTAAGAACCTCTAAGCTAAGACCTCTCAACATAACTCAAAAATACAAAATACAAGACCTAACACTCAACGAAGCAAAACAGGTAGTAACTAAAAACGTAGGAGAGATACAATACCAATAACCAACATTAATGAAAAAGACACCTAGCACTAGACCACAGAATACAAATCCTCGTCAAACACAGCGATGAAAATAGGATGATTTACCTACACCACATTCCACACAATAACCTAAACACACATCACCAGTATCCGACAGTAGTAAACACGCAACATTACAATCTGAGTGAAAAGAAAGAACTTAAAGGACCAACAATGCAGCATCAACGTAAGGGCATCCCTCAGACCCAAAATCCTCCTCACTCAAACCCAAACACCTCAACTCATCAACTATCCTCCTCGACAACCTCAAGCCCCTCAGCACCCTAAACCCATAGATCCTAATTAAGTCATACATAGCGAAATGAGACAACCACCCACCAAAACCACGAACACTCTGCAAATCCCTATACAATCGATCAACACCAACACTAACGCTAGGATAAAGACGTGGATTGTACCTCCTCTTCAACTTAACAAACTGCACAATGTATCATCTGGACACACATACTGCAACGAAGATAAAAGCTCTTCGAGACGCTAAATTCACAAACAATGGCACAATGCAATCGCCACATGGTGTGTCTCCTGCAATGTATCGCTTAGTGTTCATAAGCAAAGGTGATATATCTAGAATGTCTGTAAGGACCTTTCGTAGTAGCTTAAGGCAATTCCCCTAAGAGGCGAGTTATAAGTCTGTAGCTTACACCATACTTCCATAGTACATGTCCTACTACCTCACGATATTTCTTCAACTCGAGTTGTACAGCATTAAGCAGTTTCTCTAATTCAGTAACCTTGACTTCACTCTCATATTTCTCGGCTAATTTGCTTACTGCAACTATGTCACCAACTAGGAGATGGCGTAAGACCTCGCAACATGGGGTCTCCCCTACGAGTGCAGCAGATGCTATGGCTATAGCACCAAGCAGCAAGTCCGTAGGTACATTGCGTAGTTTGCTAGCTAGGAACAGTAGTGTCTTACCTGGACGTGCTACCTTATCTGTTGACCAGTCACTAAGAAAGTTATCTATTCGAACTATGTCTAATCTCCTTAGATCGTTAGTTAGTCGTGGCTTAAGTTCACGATTACAACGCTCAGCTGGTAGATTAATACCTGAAGTACTCAGAAACTCACTTGCTACATTGACTATTTCATCACGAGTAAATACAGCATTTTCAGCAAGCTCCATAACCTTAGGCAGCAATAGCTTCCTAAGAATATAACCTAGTAGCTGCAGGTACCTTTCAAACTTATCCTCCCCCGGAAGTATGAACAATGCTTGAAGCATTACTGGATTAAATTTTCTGATAACTTTCCTCACTCTGTCACCAACCCGAGCAATCTGCTCGATACGAGCAGTAAATAGCTCCTCTACCCTCAAGCCTACTTCATCTGAAAGCCGTTGAACCGAACCTGGTATAACTTCCACACCAAACTTCTCCCTAAGTTCATGCCTAGTAATACCAAGGCTCTTGAGTACTTTAAGTAGCTCACCTTCACTTAGTGTTTGCAGGCGATCTTTAAGTCCGAGTAAGCATTGGTGAGGCTCAACCTCTATTCTGTAAGGCCATGAATCTCCATACTTAGAATCTATTGGCCAGAATTCGGTCTTATCTTCAAACTTCCTAACTATCTTCCCGAGAAATACTATTGCACCAATTGGCAAATTAGCATAAATGAAAACGATGTGTCCAGCTTGCAGTTCTCTTTCCCAAAGTCTATAGAGACCGCTATGAAATCCCCATAAGAACTTACCATTCATAACCCACTTCCTGATACTGTAGAGTACATTATCTGCATGACCTTTGAGTAGCCAATACACAACCATCCCCAACAGAGCTATGAGACAATTACCTCTCTTAACAGATTTTCTTCGAAATACCTAGGTCTAACAACTATGAAGAATAAGTCCACTGATACATCATTGAAGTACGTCTCAATTCGTGGAGGATACCTAGCTCTTCCTAAACAGGTGATAGCTGCTCTTAGTGCTCTATCTTTAGCCACATCAATGATATAGGCTAGGAGGCGAAGTGTATCACTTAGTCTCAGCAACTTTCTACTCAGATCCCGGTACTTAGCCTCAAGCACAATGACTTTATTATCAGTAACCACTGCTATATCCGGTCTAGGCAAAGAACCGCTGATGGATTTTACCAGCTTGGAACAAGGTGCTTTATTTAAGTATAGCCTACAAGGCCCTAACCTGATAACATTTAGCTGCTCCAATACTGGGTGTTCTCTGAACTCTTTGCTAAGTACCTCGAGAACTTTGCTAAGTACATATAGCTCATAGACCTTTGTGCTGGGGTAAAGTAGTAGTTCAAAGAGACCAGGTCTATATGATGGAGTTAGCTGAATTAAGGTGGCTATACGCTCCAAGAAGTCTATATTCACCTCACCTAATTCAGCATACGACACTAATGCTGGTACTGACATCTCAGTGGTAATGGTGGATATAAGTGAAGTAGTGAGTGTACGAAGTCTCTCACCTAATGAACGCAAGAAATCGCTTCGAGTAGACACTTCGGACACGATACCTATGATATTAGCAAGTGCCTTGTAGACAAGCACCAGGGTAGCAAGAAGTGTTGTGTACTTTCGTGTATTAAATATCTGCTTCGGCTTAAGTAGTGCTAAGTCGCTAGGACTTACCTTCACCAATGTGCCATGTTTTGAAGGTATGTACTGGAGGATGTACCAAGGCTCTGACTGAATGTAGTGCTGTATTAACCGTAATACATGCGTAAGTAGTTGAGGTAAAATGAGTGCTTCACCTGTACGTTCATGTGTGGTAATTAGGTAGGTATGTGCTGTTACAAGATGTAGTAAGTCACGCACCGTGCTACCGTATATCACATCAAGCATGTTAAGAAACTCATGCCCAATCTTTGGCTCAAAAACCAAGCATATATTGTATCTAGGTATGGAAACTACACCAACCCACTGACCTGTATACACTTTGGTCCCTACCACTTCAGGCAGCCGCGACTCAATTTCCAGACCATACTTCTCAAATACCCGTTGTTTATATTCACGAAGAAAATCTCTAAGCTCACATATCATTAACTTGAGCTGTGATTCACTAACATCTAGTTCTCTACATAGCTTACGTAAATCAACTATAGAGTCCTCACGGTGATGAAATACTCGGTAGTTCATACATAATGGCCTCAGCAGCACGGTATGTGAGGCTACTTGAACTAAAGTTATTCTCAAGGAACTTCATGAAGTTTCTAAATGCTATAGTACGAGGACTGCTTCCAAGGAACTGCTCAATCTTAAGCATTGGGATTAGGGAAGAGAGCTGAGGTAGCAATAATGATGCTATGGCGAGATCTAGTAACGCCTCATCTGATACTGAGACTAACGCTATATTCTGACTTATACACCTAGCCAATAACAGAGAGATGAAATCAACTAATATGGAAACTCCTAGATCAATCTTCAGATCATTGAGTGCTACGGCATAAATGCCGGCAAAGCTCTCAATTAACTTACTACTAGTATCTCTCAATCTGTCTAGTAATTTGACTACTTCATCAAATTCAATACGTACCAAACAGGGTACATCATACTCGGGTAATAGTGATTTAGTGAACCTAAAGGTAAGGAACTCAACTTCTTTCGAGACTAGTGCTTCAACATACTCCTGCAAGGAAGTGAACACAGAGTTTTTATCCAGATGAAAATTGTCATATAACTGCACAATGAGGTTCTCTATATCGAGCCCTGGATCGTATTTCATATATGGAGGAATTACAGGAATAGGTATCAATCTTCTACTTAAAGCATAACCGATCTTAAATAGGTGTGCTCTATCAACAACATTCATAGTGCCAATTATTCTGAAAGACCGAGGAATTGGGATACCACAAACCCTACTACCTAGGATATTACGCAACTTCACCATTAACTCCTTACACCTGTCGACTGATACTTCAAGACAGTTAGCTAGTACTGTGATATCTTCCTCGGCAAGCTTCTCCTCATCCAATATATCAGGGGGTAACACAGCAATGTTGTAGTATTCAGGATCGAGAGCCGTAAATACTCTACCTAGTGCGACCTCAATATTACATCTATTGACTTCATCGAGAACATACCATAGAGGGCCCTTACCCTCAATAATTCTAAGCCAAGTACCTAGGATAGCAATACCGAGAGAACCTAACCTCTTAACCAGTACATCTCCATGTCCTTTAACCTCTCTCAGCTCATTGAAGCATGTAAGCAGTTCATAAGTTAACTCACTACGACCAGTCTCGAGAATAGGATGCGCACCGGTCAGCTCGGCAGCAACATCGATAGCTAACTTCGTTTTACCAACTCCAGGAGCGCCAACCAATAATACGGATTTACCACTTAGTAAAGCAATAGTGATTAAATTTCTCAGCCGAGTCATAACTTCCCACACTACCACTGATACTGCCAGTGTACAATGTTTTACACTTCACTGCTTGAGTAAAGTACATCAGCTCTGGTAAATATACCTGAAATTAAGCTATTTCTTGACTGGTGACTATACCTAGCAGTTCTGCTACTTAACAGCTCTTTGTCTCAGTTTCTCTATTTCTGCTGGTATGTGTATCAGTAACCACCTTACTTTGCCTTTCTCTACTAGGTCTTTGACCCATTTCTCTCTTTGGCTTAGTGTTGTCGTTTTGCCGCTTTTTACCTCTATGAATGTGATTTCTTCTGGTTTTCCTTCTGTGAATCCTTTGAATGCTATGTAGTCTATTGGTGAGCCTATGAATCTTAGGTCTTTGGGATTTATGCCGTACTCCATGCAGATTAGTATTGGTGCTAGTTGCTCACCTACTTTACCGATTATCGTTGCTATGGATCTCTTGATAGCATCTTCTCTAATTCTCTCTTCCTCCTCTATTCTCCATTTTTCGAATAGTAGTTTTGCTCTTTCGGTGGCTTCTTTCTCGAGTTCTCTACTTCTCCATTGGTTGAATAGTTGTCTTGCTCTGTGCTCTACCTCTCCTTTGAGCTTGATGTATTTTGTGGTGATGTAGAGGAGTGTAATTACTAGGATTAGGATTATGATTAGGTCTATCACTTTTCTTCACCGAGCTTTCTCCTTGTTTGGGTGCTTATTATGGATTAGCTTTGCTCTGGGTTGTGGTTTTGTGTTTTTATTCGCTAGTGGGTGTGGTGTTTGTGATTAGGTGTTTTCTGAGAGTAGTTTGAGTATTGTTGTTAGTCCAGGGAATGCTTGTTCTAGGTGTTTCATGCTTGCTCTCTTGAGTAGTTCTTCTTTTGTTGCTGCTTCGCCTATTACTTCTCTTAATTTTCTGATGTTTTCTTCTATGTTGCCTTTCTCTGTGAATCCTGAGATAGCGATGTAGATTGTTACTTGCTTTGGTCCTTTGCGGCATGTTATTACTAGTGCGTGGTCATTAAGTTCCTTTATGTCTAGTACTTCGAAGCCGTATTGTTTCAATGTGCTTGAGAATACGTCCTTGTTGGGTACGTGTTCTCTATCGATTATGATTAAGCAGTACCTGGGTCTGGTTTTGTGTAGGAGTGTGGATAGTTGCTCTATTACTCCTCTTACTCCTGTTCTCGTTGGTAGTGTTGGTATTATGATTACTTTTCCTCTGTGGTTAAACTTCTCTGCTATTATCTTCAGTACTCTTACCTCTTCTACACCGTTACCTGTTAGGAGTACTGTATCTACTGTTCTTGGTACTTGTCCTCTCGTTACTTTCATAGTTCGAGTAGGTCGATTAGTTTCCTTATGTCTATTCCACGATTGAAGTACTCTTCTAGTTCGTTTGGTGTTAGTGTTGTGTGTTCTACTATGTCGTCTGGTGTTTTTCTCAGGATTATTACTTGGCTGTCTTCTGGTGATTGATATGTTAGTTCGAGGAGGACGTCTATGCTGTGTGTTGTGATTACTACTTGCCAGTTCTTTGATGTTAACCACTTCATCACTACCTCGATGAGTCCTGGGTGTGCTGCTACTTCCATGTCATCCCATAGTACTAGTCTTGGTTTTAGATACTCGAGTGCTAGTGCTGTGAGGCATATTCGTTCTATACCGTCTCCTAAATCTGCTACGTGGATGTAGAGTGGCCCGATTTCCTCACTTACCTCCTTTCTCAGCTTCAACTCATTTCTCTCAATTAGGATTTCTGTGTACTTGTCGTAGACTGTGGGGTTGATTAGTTCGGTGACTATCTTCCTGTGTGCTCCGTACTTGGTTAGTGTGGACCAGGTTGTGGGTTCTTTTAGCTTGTTTCGGAGTTCCTTGAGGAATTCGGTGCTATTTGGTATGTAGAGTGTGAGGTTGTGTACCTCATCCTTACTTATGTTGAGTAGCTTCGCTATGTAGTCAATATATGTCTCTACATATGCTTCTCTATTGTTTATTACTATTGATTCTAGGGTACCTGCTGTTAGGGTTACTGTCACTACTTCGTCATTGAATAGCCGGTACCTTATTCTCGCTGTTCCACTATATCCATAGATTAGACACGATTTTCCTCCATGTAGCTGTGTTATGAAATCTAGTCTGCTTACTTCAGTTAGCGGTGCTGTGTATCCGGAGGGTGTTGCTAGCAGGTACAGTGCTTCTAGAATTGTTGTTTTTCCTGTGTTGTTTCTGCCTATGATGATGTTGAATTTCTTTAATTTGATGGGCTTTGCTAGTTTCCTTACTCCACGAAATTCCTCTATGTCTAGCTCTTTGATGACTATTGTCAAGTTAATTCACCTACTTTCGTAATGATTCTGGATCTACTCTCATTTAGTGTTGTGGTTTGCTTTATCAGGTATCTTGCTTTTTCTTGAACTTTAGGTATGCCTTTATGGTTATGGCTGCTATTGCTATGAAGTATCCTCTATCATCCATGTCCTTACTGAAGAGCCTTATCCCGATCTCGTATGCCCTATCTAGTTCCTCTATTGTCATTTCGTTGATGTCTTTGCTGAAGAGTTTCTTTAGGAATTCCAACTCTTCCTTGGTTAGTGGGTTTGGTGTTGCTGTGGTGTATGCTTCAAGTACTTCTCTTACTCTGTGTCTTAGGTACGTTACTTCCTTTTCCTCTAGCAGTCCCTTTAGTCCTAGGTACTCGATAACGACTTCGTGAGTATGTGTTGTTGCTCTTGCTATGGTCTTAAGCATTTTCTCCATCCTAACATCAATGTAATTTCTTAGATCCTCGAACTTTGTATCAACATACTTCTTGAACTCGTCAAATCTCCTATCTATCTCCCTGAATCTCTCTTCTATTCGTTCGAATCTACTATCTATCTCTTCAAATCTCTTCTCTATTTGCTCGAATCTTTTGTCTATTTGCTTGAATCTCTCATCGATGCTTCTAAATCTCTCGTCAATGGTCTTAAACCTCTCATCAATTAGCTTGAATCTACTGTCTATCTCTGTGAATTTTCTTCCTAGCCAGTACGCTAGTGTTCCTATTGAGGTTACTACTGTGAGTACTGTTGCTACTGTGTCCCACGGTATTTGCACTGTGTCACCTAGGTATGTCTCAAGTTGCTCACACTTATGTACTTGATGTTCTTGCTCTTGTCCTCATCTCTGTATCAGTAGTTTCTTTAGGATGTCTCTGTATGCAGGTATTTGCCATGCGTAGTACTTCCCTATCCCTAGCTCTAGATCACTTGGTACTTCGGTATTGTGTAGTGTTGTCACGTACTTGTAGATGAGTAGGTTCTCTTCAGTGAGTATTTGCTGTAGTTGCTCAGTTCTTGGTGTTGCCTCTGTGTGTACTGTATCTGGATCCTCTATGGCCTTCATCAACTCATTCTCTAGATTTCTCGAGCGTATGGTAGTTAGTACTTTCGTGAGCCTTCTCTCTAAGGTATTTAACCAGCTACCTATATCCCATCTATGTACGTGTGCTATCTCTATTAGTGCTCTTGGATTCCCACCTGTTACCCGCCATAGCTCCTCTCTGAGGTTGAGGTTCGGTGGTTTTAGTTCCTGTACTAGTTCGTAGAAGGGTTCTCTCGGTAAATTCCATATCAACTTCACTACTGTGTACGTGTGTCTCATTACTAGGTCTAGGCTCTTACCTTCACTTGTCGTAGCTACTATGAGTATACTCTTTGGACTATACCTCCTATGTAGCTTACCTATTAGCTCGTACAACCACTTTACATACCACTCAACTCTATCTAGCCCTATGGCTCTAGTGATGTCATCTACAATCACTATCAATGACCTTCCTTCAATACTCACTTTCTCAGCTATCTTCTCAACTATGAGTGTTATCCTATCTGCTAAGTACGTACCTAGCGGTCCTATGGCTTGCAATGCTACTTCCCTTACGAACTTCCTTACCTCTTCAATCACTGGATTCAACACTATTGCTGTCTCTGGATCCCTCCTCTCTAGTGCATCTATGTAGATTGTCACTCCGTGCACTCTCTTGATGAATTCTCTCAGTAACCTCGTTTTTCCACAACCTTCAGGACCGTAGAGGTATATTGGTAGTGGACTTCCGTAACTAGCTAGTTCACGTAGTGTCTCTAGTTCTCGTTCTCTATCTACGAACCTTGGTTCAATTACTAACATTACTCAGCACCTAGTGCTCTAGGGTGCTAGTACCATCTTGAGTAAGATCCCTATTATCCCTATGAGGATTGGTACGTTAAACGCGATGAAGATCTTGATCAATAAACTAACTTGTCCCTCCAATCTAGCTACTCTTGCCTCTAATCTCGCTGCTCTATCACCTAATCTACCTAACTCACTCCTTATTTCCGCTATTTCACTTCTTACTTCAGCTATTCTCTTGTCAATGTACTCCTGTAGCTCCTTCCTAAGAGCTTCAAGATCTCTCTTCGTTGCTACCTCCCTCATCACACCCTCAACTATTGCCAACCTTATGTCCGGTACCGTAACGAGAAGCTCAGCTAACTTCTTAAGAGCTGAAGGATCCTTCTCGAAAAGAGCAACAATATCACTCGCCGAAAGCCCCCTCTCACCCAAGAAATACCCACCTACCATATAACACAGACCTAACAGCTAAATAAGTCTAGACAACATACATGAAGAAGCACAGAACAGAAATACCATAGACCTAGCTCAAGAACAGACACCTAAACAATGCAAAAAGCCCCGGGCCCTGACCGGTCCGAAACACTTAAGTATCAGCACTGAGCTACACTGAGGGCCCCGGTGCTTGGCGCCGCGTCTGCGGTCGCCAAGTCCTTAGTCATCTTCCGCTTCCTCACCAAGCCCCCTCATCATCCCGGCCAGGGCCCGGGCCTCATCAATTTACAGATCAACCCGAGCCCTGACCAGGACTCAGGGCCACTGAACAACTGAGCACTAGCACTACGCTACTTCAGAACATACTTAACAGCTCTACTCCTCGCTACATTAATCGCAGCCATCTCATCTCTATCCCACACACGACCGCACTTAGTACATCTCAACTCTCTATAGCTCAGTACCTCAGTTACTGAATCACACACCGGACAGTACCTCGATGTACCAGCTGGCTCAATAGCAACCACCCTAATACCCTTCCTCGTGCAGTGAACTAATGCCCTCATCAACTTCGTGTACCTCCAACCCCTCACCCTATCAGTTACCTCACTACGCACATCGACATACGGTAACCACTCAATCTTCGCAATTACGTCGTACTTCTCGCTCAACCTATTTAGACAAGCCATTAACCTATTCAGTAGCTTCCTCAACTCAACTACGTACCACTTCCTCCATCTCCTAACCTTCTTCCTCAGATACAGCTCTAGATCGTACACAAACAACCAATTCGGTACAACACCGTACTCCTCAACTAGCTCAATGACGTAGCTGAATACACTCGGTATCGGTCTACAGGATCTCTTAATCTCCCTCCAAGCCCATGACCCTCTCTCAACCTTGACATCTCTGTACCTCATAACGAACGGGTACTTCTCAACGAACTTCCTCAAACCCTCCTTAACGTAGCTAACTAGATTCGGCACCTCTACCACACCCCTAATCACTACGTAGTACTCACCCTCACCAACATCAATAAGCTTCGGCACAAAACCTCGTTCACTGACTACGCTACAGACGTCAAGCAACATCTCTCGATCATGAACTCTGTACGCAGCAATCACTGACCTCACATTGTAGTCAAACCCAACCACAAGCTGCATTCTCTCGGACCGGTCAGGACCCGGCTTCGGTCCCTCCTCGGCAGTGCCTCCGGACCTATAACCCCCTTCATCGGACCTAACCTCTGGGGATCCACCCGACGCCTTATCGACGTCGGGTTTCATCCACCTTCACTCACCTGAAGAACCTTGATAACCACTCTCCTTTACTTCAGGTACATCGACACTCAATCCATAGTACTCTAGAACTGCCTTCCCGAAGTTCGTCAACCTACCTGACCTAGCAAATATTGGGTATGACCTCTCCCTCAGTAACTTAATTACGTCCTCAACATCGTGCTCTTGCACGAACTGGATCAAGTACTCTCTCTTACCCCTAGGCACACCGTACTTCCTAGCTAATTCACGCAACTTACTTAAGTCAACCCTCCTCAACTTCAACCCCCTAGGAGCAGCAAGCTCAAGGTAATTCGTCTTAACCTTAGCGTAGAGACCGTCCCTGTAGTACAGACACTCACCAATCCTCAAAGTCTGAACCTCTCTAGGCTCAATACCATACTCCTCAACAATTCTCAACTCACTAGGTTCAGTGAGCCTGAAGAACAAGACATTACGACACTGACCACGAACAACATCACTCACCTTAGCAATAGACTGATCAATGAGAATTAGGTAGAGACCACACTTCCTACCCTCCCTAGCCAACTTAACGAGAATAGACTCACCACGAGCATGTACCGGAGCAACCCTATGAACTTCATCAACAACGAGAACAGTACCAACACCCAACCTCCCCAACCTATAGAGAAACTCCATGAACGTAAGAGCAAAGACAGCCTTAGCAACCTCAGAATCCATACCACTCAAATCAACAACGTAAACACCACAACCGAGATCACTCAACGTAAAGTCACCAGGTCTAAAGTACCTAACAAGAGGCTCCAACCTCCTCAAAGCAGCAGCAACAGCAGACCTGTACTCACTACCCTCAGGAAACTCAAAGTACATCCCCCTCAACACATCAACAAGCTCACGAAGACACAGCTCACGAACCCTATCCCTAGCCCTAGTAAGAACCTCAACAACAATAGGAGAGAACGAACCCCTCTCAAAACCATAGCAGTACACCAGAGCATCCTCAACAACCTCAATACCCCTCCAGAAACCAAGCTGAAGAGGATCAAGAGCGAGATCTCGAGGAGGCTCAAGAACAACAGCACCAGGCAAATTAACGAAAGCACCCACGAAGTCAATGACCAAAACCCTAGAACACCTAGACAACTCCCTCACCAAGTAAGCAACAGTACTAGACTTACCACTACCAGTCATACCAACAACGAGAGTATGACCATCAGGAACAAAGTACACAGCATCACCACAAACCCTAAACCCAAGAACCCTCCTACCAAGCACAACACCCCCACCACCAACATCGAGCTCTAGATTACGTAGAAGCTGAGAAACAAGAGAAGAAACAACATCACCAACAACACACTCACGAGCACACAACTGATGAACAAACCTCCTCCACCAAACACAGAGCAAAAACCTAAGCAAACCACTCAACCTACAATCAAACACAACAGAGTAAAGACCAACCCTAACAACACACTCACACCTCCTAACAAAGTAACCACAAACACCCTCAACAAACGAATCCCTAGCACCACCACGACCAAGAGAACGAAACCAACCAAACAACCCCCTCCAAACACCAGAGTAGAAACGAGACAAATCCCTCAACCCACACCTCTCAAGAACAAGAACATAGCAACCACCCCTACTCAAAACCCTAACACCAACACCAGAAGAACATCCAGAACCATCACCCCTCCGAAAACCAATAGAGGACAAGACAGAAACCCAAAACCAATCACCAAGAACAAAATCGAAATCACTCAACTCAACATCAAGACCAAGACCAGAGACAACACCAGCACAGTAACGAACAACACCCTCAACCCAACTACGAGAACAGAAGAACCTATGCAACTCAACAATGAGAAAAACCCTACCGTAGACCTGCACTAAGAAGATCTTAGCAACATAGGGAACACACCTAAACAACGTAGTGACATCAGGAACATGAGAGAAATTCCTCACCCTAAACACGAGCAGAATACAGGACCACAAACCATGACCACAAACATACACACCACGATCCACACAACGAGGACGAGAAGTCAGGTAAAGACACAGGAAATGAAGGAACTTGGGGAAGGTAAAGAACCAGAGTAACCAGTACGGAATAGCGAGTACGAGGTACGTGGGAGTTCCTTCGGTGAGGGAGATGTAGCTGAGCCAGGTACCGGGGAATGTGTAGAGTGTGAGTAGTGTTAGGGTTAGGAGCTTGATTGGTAGGGTGTACCACATGGTTCTTCCCGAGATCTCCACATTCCTGAATTCTTATGGGGGTCTACAGGAAAGCTGTATTGTGGGGATGTGACTTGCCCTGTGGTGGTTTGGTGTCTGTGGGTGGTGGGGTTATTAGGGTGTTTGGTGTCTACTTACCGGGTGTTTTTGTGTGACTCGTAGGAGGTTTAGGTCTGAGGAGGAGTTTGAGGCTTGGCTTAGGCGTAGGAGGATTCTGTACTGGATCATAACTGCTATAGGTATTGCGCTCATTGTCATTGGCTGTATCCTGAAGTACAGTAGTCCTCCTGTTGTTGGTGATGTTGCCAGTATCCTAGGTCTTGTCGTTACTCTCTATGGTTTGTTCACGAGTAGGGATGAGGAGATTATTGGTAGGTTGGAGAATACTGAGGTCGAGCTTCACGAGGGATTTGAGAGATTGGAGAAGGAGATTCATGATGGGGTTTCAAGGTTGGAGAGGGAGCTACGTGAGGGATTTGTGAGGTTGGAGAGGGAATTTCGTGAGGGGTTTAGTGGGTTGGAGGTTCTTCTTCGTGAGATTAGGGATGAGTTGAGGAGGAGTAGGTCTTGAGGGGTTTGGGGATAGGAGGAGTGGGGGTGGTGCCCCCGCCGGGATTTGAACCCGGGACCCTCCGGTCTCTGCTCTGGTCTTCAGCCGGATGCTCTCCCAGGCTGAGCTACGGGGGCTCTTGGTCTCACTTTCGGTTTTCTCTCTGGGGTTTATGTTGTTTTCTTCGTGTTTTTGCTCTGTGTACTGTGTGGGTTATTGCTGCTGTTGCGGTCCATGCTGTTAGTGCTAGTGTTCCTGTGCTTGGTGAGTGTATGTCTGGTAGTGGTGTGCTTAGGTACATGTAGGGTGCTAGTGTGTTGTAGGTTGCGTGTACTAGTGCGCAGGGTAGGAACCCCATCTCGTCTCTCAGTACCTTCATCACTGTGCTCACTGCTATCATGAGTGGTGTCTGCACTAGTAGTCCTGTTGCTCCTGTTGTTGGGTAGTTGAGTCTGTAGTTCAGTATCATTGGTGTGTGCCATAGTGACCAGATTGCTCCCACTACTGTGCTGTGGAGTGGTGTCTCTAGTGGTGTTTCCCTGTACTTGCTGAGTGCTCTCCTGAGCTTTACGTACATGTACCCTCTCCAAGCTACTTCCTCACCTATCACGACTGCTGTGTTGAGTAGTGATGCACTTAGTGTAGTTGCTATGAACGTTGCTGTGTCGAGTACTTTACTTGGTTCGTGTAGTGGTTCTACGAGTGGTCCTCTCACGTCTACTCCAAGTGCTGTCGCTACTGCTAGTGCTATTGCCCAGGTGATCCAGGGTATTGCTAGTGAGGTCGGTATTGCTAGCTGTGGTTTCTTGATTAGTGGTTTCACGTACTTCCAGATCTCTACCCTCCTCTTCACTACGAGGTCTACTGCTGTGGCTGATGCTGTGGGTACGTACGATACTGCTATCATTGCTTGCTGTGGGTCTACGTTCATTGTCTTGAGTAGGTGTACTAGTGCTGTTATTGCTGTGTAGCATAGTGCTGTGTACGTGATTAATTCCAGTACTTCTCTCCTATTGTTCACGTGTGTTGTGTATTTTTGGTGAGTGTTAGGTTTATGCTGTATTTACTGTCTTGTCTACGTGGGTTCTGTTCATGGATGTTAAGGAGCTTGGTGAGTACGTTCTCCGTGGTCTCGATACTATGAGGAGTCTCATTGAGGTTCTCCTAAAGGAGACTATCTTCAAGGCTGATCCCGATGTTGCTCGTGAATTTAGCTCTGCTATTACTCTACTCACTTCCTTGACCGCTCTCTACGCTGTCTTGATCTTGGTGTCTGCGTTCAGGAGGGTTATCGGTATTATCCTAGCTATTGGTTGGGTTATGCTCCTCGTGGCTATGCTCATCCTCGCATTTAGGTGATTTCGAGGTAGTTCACTACGGTGTATGCTGCTGTTGCTATGAGTATGATCGCTAGTGTCAGTAGTAGGTAGGAGTAGTACCTCGCTGTTAGTAGTTTAGCTCCCCTCCTAGATAGCTCCGCTACTAGTGGTAGCCATAGGAGGTCTAGCCATACGTGTGCTAGGTACATTACTGGTAGCGCTACTGCTACACCTAGCTCGGCTACTGCTGCTATGACTGGTAGGGCTACTGTTACCCACCATAGTAGGAAGAATATGTTTGTTCCTGTCAGTACTACACCGATGATTACTGGTTTCATACCCCTTATCGCCGTATTGGACATCACTTCTCCTCCTCTCCTCTGCCGTATCGCATCTCTCACTAGTAGGTACGAGAAGTAGGTTATGAACCCTATGTACACTGCTAGGAGTGGTGTCATCACGTACCACTTACCTAGGTACTCTCTAACTGTTGTGAGTAGGATTGTGAGTGTTGTTACGTATGGTAGTTCCACTACTACGTGCCCTATTGCTACCTCGAGACCTGCCCTCCACCCTCCCCTGGTTCCTACTGCTATTGTACTTATGGTTAGTGGTCCTGGTGATAGTGCTCCACTTGGTGTTATGGCGATTGTTAGTAGTATTAGTTGGAGGAGCTTGCTCAAGTGCCTTACCTCCCTGTTGCTTGGTTCTTGGTGTTTCCTACATTGGGTATTCCTTAATTACCTTTACTCCCTACTTCTTGGTTTGGGTGCTCTGTGTGTTTCCTGGTTTTGAGGATTTGCTTCAGGAGGTTGAGGTTGTTAGGGAGTTGATTAATCGTGTTGAGAGGGTTTATGGTAGGAGGGTTGTTGTTCCTGAGTGTGTTAAGGTTTTGTTTGGTGATGTTGGTCGTGTGAGGTTTGGTGAGGTTTCTAGGCTTGATTTTGCTCGTAGGTTTCGTAGGTTTAGGGATGTTCTCTACCTGGTCTACTTCGTGCTGTGTGTACTGGATAGGTGTAGGGATTTGATTAGGAGGGTTAAGTCTCCTCTCGATGCTAGGGGTAGGAGGGTCGTTTCATTGGTTAGGAGAGGTCTTCAGTTTGGTGCTCAAGTTCTTCCTAATCTATACCTGGAGAGTAGGCTTGGTCGTGTGGTCTCGGTGTTTATCTCTGTTCCTCCGAAGCCCACTACTCTGTCTATACCTGAAAGAGCTAGGTCTATACTCAATCTACTGTCTCAGGTACTGAATCTCGATGTTCTTGTGTATGGTAGGTACGTGACTAGTATGCTGGATGTCGATTCTGAGGTTCCTGTTAGGGGTGGTGGTTTTGCTGTTGTTTGTCGTAGTTCTTCTGGTTGGTGGGAGAGGTCTAGGGCTGTACCTGATGTAAAGTTATTTAAGTGGATTATCGAGAGTAGGCTTAGTTCCAATTGTCGTGAGATTGTGTCTAGTTGCTTGGTTTTGAGTGGTGATGTCCCTTATGTTAAGGAGGTTGGTCTACTGTGTATGGTTCCTGAGGTGTATTCCTGTAGGTTTGTTGTTGTGTCTAGGTGTAGGGTACCTGGTGATGTTAGGGATGTTCTTAGTAGATTCGGTATTGAGGTTGTTGATTCTGTTGTTCCGAGGTCTGATGGTGAGGAGAGAGTCATCTCGATGTTTAGGGATGTCCTCATGTATGGTGTTGTTGAGGGGTGAGGTACTTGGGTAAGTCAGGTAGTAGGTCTCTTTGGAAGAACATCTACTTACTTGGTTTAACTAGCTTCTTCACCGACATGTCTACTGAGTCCGTGCTGTCTATTCTACCTGTGTTCTTTACTGAGGTCCTCGGTGCTCCTAGGTGGTTGCTTGGTTTTGTAGATGGTCTAGCTGAGAGTATTAATTACTTGACTCGTGTATTCTCTGGTGCTGTAGCTGATAGGTTAGGTTCTAGGAAGTGGATTGCTTTTCTCGGTTACACGATATCGAATGTAGCTAAGCCAATGCTCTACTTTGCTACTTCGTGGTATCACGTACTGGTTATTAGGATTGTAGATAGGTTTGGTAAGGGTGTTAGGGGTCCACCTAGAGACGCGTTAATTAGTCTATCTGTTAGGGAGAGGGTTACAGGTAGGGCATTTGGTATCCAAAGGGCTCTCGATGAGCTAGGTGCTACTCTCGGTCCACTAGCTGCTACTCTCATCCTCTTACTCGGTCTTGGTTATAGGTCTGTCTTCCTCTTCTCAGCTATACCTGGTGCTCTAGCTCTTCTCAGCTTACTCCCTGTAGTTGATGTAGGTACTGGTACTGGGGGTAGAGAGGTATCGATTTTCACCATGTACAGGAGATTGCCTAGAAGCTACTTGAGGGTACTAGTACCCATATCCATCATGTCTATTGGCTTCACCTCATTCTCATTCATACTCCTACTAGCTAGGTCATCGGGTATTCCCGAGTACTTAGTACCAATGGTCTTCCTACTCATACACTTCATGAATGTCCTAGGGTCATTTCTCAGTGGCTTTCTCTGTGATGCAATTGGGAGCTCTAAGGTGCTACTGATGTCATTTCTCATGTACTCGGCAACCTGTGCAGTACCTGTACTCCTGCAGATTAACCCCTTAATCGCTGTTGTCACTGCTGTGCTCTACGGTCTCTATCAAGGTATCTATGAGGTATCTTCAAGAGCACTTGTACCTACGTACGTACCTAGTGAACTTAGAGGTGTTGGTTACAGTGCTCTTCAGGTAGCATCGGGTGTACTATCGATAGTTGGCTTCACGATCTTTGGCTACCTATGGGATGTTGTTGGAGTGAAAATTGCCTTCACGTACTCTCTCACTATAGCTCTAGTATCGTCGCTAGTACTGTACCTACTGACTGTGAGAAGGGAGTAAGTACATAGAGAACATCTTCACTTAGTACCTCACTTAACCTCTCTACTCACTACCTATCTGGTGTAGGTCAGTAACCACTCTACCACTGGTACCGCTATCCCTACGTCCTCTACCCTGTACCTCGCTTCATGGAGACTCCATACATGGACTTCATAGGCTTTAGACCAAGTCAGTGCTATCCTCTCTTCCCTAAGTACTCTGGATAGGTCTGTTGATGCCATTCCCAGTAACCACGTTGTCCATCTACCTCTCTTCTTAACTTCTTCAAGTTGAGGTACCTTAAGTACTTCGGCAAGTACCTTAATGCACTCTTCAACAGCTCTGTACAGCTTCTCAGATGATTGAACAGGATCTCTCTTCCTAATGTACTCCTTGGCTTCTTCAAGGAATTTCTCAGCAATTTCAAGTCTAGCATTGGTGAGTTCACGTACATCTAGATTCAGAGTATTCGCCAGTGCTTTCAGTACTACATCGTTAATATCAATACCCAGTTCCTGAGCTTTCTCTATAAGCCTTCTAGGTACGTAGATTACCTCCATGTACTCTTCCTCGGTGATACCCCCACTAGTGAGGTGGTAAAGTGTGGTGTGTGATCCCCGCGGTTGACCCACTTCATCGCTTCCTGTCTTAACAGGGTCTCTGTGGGTCTAAGTGAGTGTTGCGGGTAGGTACTTATGTACCTTACGTAACAGACTTAGTGTTGTGGTTTATATGGAGATTGTGCTCAATACTCTGTGTGAGTACTTTGGTGATGTTTGGCGCATTAGACCTAGTGGTAGCCTGTACCTAATTGAGTTGAGGAGAGATGTCCCTAGTTATGAGCTGTATCCTGTTCAGTGTGTTGTTTGGAGTAGGTGGTTTTGCTGTTTCTGTAGGTTCTTTCACTACAGTGTTCGTAAATTTCTTGAGTTTGCTGAGCCTCGTGACTTGAGGAAGTTGGATAAGGGTATTCCTGCTGCTGTTAGTGGTGCTGATCTATGTGAGAGAGCCATTAAGTTCCTATCTCTTGACGTTAATTGGAGGAGGGGTAAGTCACTTAGTGCTATTAAGGAGCTTGCTGAAGCTCTTGAGGTCTTTACGAAGATCTTAAGTGATGAAGCTGTTGCTCAGGGTACTCCATACTGCTTTGCTGGTTGGATTGTGGACTTTGCTCAGCTACCTCAGGTTCTGAGGAATTACGGTATTAGAGGTTGCTTCGCTACAGCTCTTCTCCTAGGTCCTGATGGTGTTCCCGTTCTCGCATCTGGAGTCTTGGGTAGAGCTTCAAGAGGTGTACTGGTGAAGGTGCTAAGTGTACTCATTAGATGCGTTCTTAGGTGCTGTGATGAGGATCTTAAGTGGGTTCTCTTCGGTTCACATAAGGTTCAGAGAAGTGATGTTGAGAAACTACTTAGGGAGAAGGTTTAGGTTCCTGAACAGTAGAACGTATAGAGCTTGTCAATCCTCTCCTTTGCCTTCTCATGTAGATCCTGCTTTCTCTCGTACGTTCTAATCAACCTCTCAATTTCAGGTACCGGAATTCCAAGGTTTGTCGACAGTTCCTGCAGTGAAATTCCCTTATCCACAAGCTCCTTAAAGAGGTATCCTAGAGCTACCTTCTCCTCTATATGTAGTGTTGCCTTTAGCGACTTCTTGAGGAGGTATACAAGTACCTTCTTCTCCTTATCCTCTAGAGGTAGCTTAGATACGAACTCCATCCTGATGCTCTTAACCTTTTGAGAACACATGTGTATCACCTGCGCTGCAGGGCTCATCCCGGGCGTGGACTAACGCCCCGTCACCCTGCCGAGGAGGCTAGGTATAGTAAGGTACCTAAGGCTTTAAATCTACTCTCAAGGTTTGATAATGAGATCACTTGGTCTATCAGTAGATAGCTCGTACTCTTCTGTTGGCTTAATGGCTTTTACTGGACAGACCTCTACACATTGGTGACAGAATATGCAGCGGTATATGTGGAATACTGGGTACCTCCTCTTATCTTTGGTAATTAGCTCTATGGCAAATGATGGGCAATACCTAGCACAGAGACCACATCCAGTGCACTTACTGTAGTCTACTCTGGGTACTCCTCTGTACCCTGGTGCTGGTGGTAGCTTCTCCTCAATAGGTACCTTCACTGTTGCTGGTTTTCTAAAGAGGTTAGAAAATGTTTCCTTAATTATTGCAGGTAGTCTCATGCCTTTGGCCTCCTGAACTCTCTAAACATCTTCTTGAGTTGTGTCCAGGTTAAGATTTTCCTCTCATTAGTCCTTATGTCGAGGATTGTTACTCTATCTGTGCAGGAGAAGCAGGGGTCTATTGAGACTAGTATTGCTGGTATATCAGCTATGTAGCAGCCTTTGAACATGTGGCAGACCGCTGGTATGTTGGCGTAGGTTGGTGTTCTCACTCTCCACCTATATGGTTTGTCAGTACCATCGCTGTATACGTGGTGAAGTAGTTCTCCTCTAGGTGCCTCTACGAATGCTACTCCCTCACCTGGTGGTGGTCTAATAGGTACCTTAACCCTTATGTCGCCACTTGGTAGGTGGTCTAGTGCGTACTTCACGATATTTATTGCTTCGAGAGTTTCATCTATTCTACAGAGAACTCTAGCCCATACATCACCTTCTTCACGTAGGACTACATTGAATGGTATCTCGTCGTATGCTGCATATGGTCTATGTCTCCTAACGTCATAGTTAACACCTGAGCCTCTAGCTGTTGGACCTACTGCACACAACTTAATAGCATCCGCCTTACTCAATTTACCAACTTCAACACATCTAGCTCTAATGATTGGGTCTTCAATCCATACCTTCCTGTAGTACTTAACTCTCTCCTCTAGCTTAGTGAGCATCTTCTTAGCTTTCTCAATGAATTCAGGTGATACGTCTCTCCTAACACCACCTATCGTTATGTATGCTGATATGACTCTATTACCAGTCATCATCTCTACGAGATCCATCACTATTTCACGGTCCCTCCAGATCAACATGAAGAGAGTGTCAAAGCCAATTAACTCAGCAGCTACACCAATTATCAGTAGGTGACTGTGAATTCTATTGAGTTCGTGAATTACAGCTCTAAGGTACCTAGCTCTTGGTGGTACCTCAACACCGTAGACTTCCTCAGCTGCCTGTGCGTAACATAGTGTATGAGCTACATTACATATCCCACATATTCTCTCAGCTAGGTAGAGTCCCTGAATGTAGTTCCTCATCTCGAATGCCTTCTCAATACCTCTATGGACGTAGCCTAGTCTTGGCTCAACATCAACTACGATCTCGCCCTCAGTTTTGAAGAGGAACCTCTCTGGTTCCTTAAATGCTGGGTGTTGGGGACCTAGTATCAGGTCTATTGTCGACATCTACTTTAGACCCTCCGGTCTCCAGTCCTTCCTAAGTGGGTAAATTCCTTCAGGCCAATCATCTGGTAGGAACAACCTCTCAAGCTTTGGATGACCTATGAACTGTATACCAAGCATCTCATAGACTTCCCTCTCGTACAGTACTGCACCAGGTATGACATCAGTTATCGTATCGATTTTCGGCTCACTCTTAGGTACCTTAGTCTTGACCATGATGTGTACGTTATTAGCGTACAGATGTAGGTGGTACGTAAGCTCAAGTTCCTCACCTAGGTCACACCCTGTTATCGTAGTTAAGTGGACATCACCGAACTTCTCCTGAATAGCTCTAATACATGATTTAACAGCATCTGAGCTAACTCTCACAACGACTCTCAACTTCTTTGGTGTTGCTACCCCAAATAATTTATCACCTAGCTTAGTACGTAGGTACTCAGCAACCTCACTCTCTACCTCTACCAGATGAACCACCTCTCCTCAACTTCTCAAGTAATTTAGCTATACCTTCAACAATAGCATCAGGTCTAGGTGGGCACCCAGGAATGTACATGTCGACTGGTATCACCTTATCTACACCACCTAACACACCATAGCAACCTTGAAAGGCACCTCCACTACAGGCACATGTACCTACAGCAATTACAAACTTCGGTTCAGGCATCTGCTCGTATATTCTCCTCAATCTAGGTGCGCACTGTCTTGTGACTGGTCCAGTGACTACTAGGATGTCTGCATGTCTCGGTGATCCCTTGAGTAGTATGCCAAATCTCTCGACATCGAATCTAGGTGTGAGAGCTGCTAGAACCTCGATGTCACAGGCATTGCATGCACCGGTATTGAAGTGGAGTATCCATGGTGATCTAGTGAGTGCCCATGTACGTAGCCTACTGAGTAGCGCCATGTCACTTCACTGCTACATACACTAGACAATGTCCTAATAAATGTTAACCATGTTCACTCAGTACCTTTTTCAAGACCTTGATGAGTTTTTCAGCTACTTGATGAACTTCAGGAGAGAGACCCTCTCCAAATTCAAGATCTCGAACAACAATACCGAGTAAGTAAAACTCTGTATCTGATTTAAACATCTTCACTACGTTAACAAGGTAGTTGAGGGGTATTGTATGTGTTGTTACAGGGATAAGGTCCTCTACTGCAGTCGGTAATTTCGTCACTATGACAGTACCGACACTGTACCTCTCATCAAGGAGAGCATCAATCACAAGTACTAAATCGACGTCGATGCTGAGGAGTTTGCCGATGTAGTTTTCAGGACACATCTCACAGTTAATTACCACATCCTGAAGACCGTAGTCAAGTAGCTTACTACCTACGTACGACCCTACTCCATCATCTCTCCTCAGTACATTACCTACACACATGACTATGTACTTCTTGCCCCTAATCAAGCTACGTAGATACCCTTCGAGCTTCTCTACGTCACTTAACCTAAATACCATTACTCCTGTCAAGTCAAGTAACCTCATTAGTTTCTTCACGAGAAAGGTTAAATATTGAAAGCTATATGCGACCACTGGGTACCTACATGTCGTTTGTAGATGAGCTGAAGAGAGCTGAAGAGGAGGCTAGGAGAGTTATTGAGGAGGCTAGAAAGAGAGCCAATGGGATAATTGAGGAGGCTAGAAAGAGAGCTAGCGAGTTACTGAGCAGACCTATCGAGATCTCTGGTATTGAGGATGAGATTAGGAAAATTGATGAGGAGACATGTAGAGAGATTGAGAAGATTCGTGAGGAAACTGAGAGAACCATTGAGAAGATTAGGGAGCAAGCTAAGAGGAATTGGGAATCTGTGAAGGTGTATGTTCTCAAGATTGTGAGTGGTGATGTGTAATGCCTATTCTCATCTCTCGACCAGAGGACATGTACTGGATCACGTTAGTTGTCCCTAGAGACTTCCGTGATGTACTGATGGAGTACGTGCATAGAAGTGGTGTTCTCCATCTAGCTGAGGTAAAGGAGGAGGTACCTGCTGAGGCTCGTAAGGAGATTGAGAATGAGATAACTAGGTTTAGTAAGCTCTTAGAGAAATTGAATTCTGTAATTGCTCTTTTTCGTGAGGAGAAAGTAATTGAGATTCGTTTCGTGTACAGTATTGATGAGGAGCTTAAGAGACTTCTACCTAAGATTGAGAAGGTAGTTTCTGAAATTGAGGAAATTGACTCCAGACTGAGGAATTTAGCTAGAGAGTTGGATGAGTTACGTAGTACGTATGAGGTTGTTTACGCTCTTCGTGAGTTAAATGCTAAGTTACGTGATCTAGATATCGTTACCAAGTATGTGTACTGCGTTGTAGTGTGTGTACCTAAGTCAGCTTTTGAGGGATTCACTACTTCACTAGCTAAGTACCTTCGTGAAAGTGTTATCGTACATGTTGGGTCCTATGGTGAGAAAGTATTTGCTGTGATTGCAGGTAGTAGGGAGGATTACGATAAGTTGCTGAAGTTAATTGAGGAGTTAGGTGGTAAGCTTGTTAAGTTACCGAAACTTGAACTCAGCATTTCTGAGTACTTCAATGTGTTAAGTACAAGGATTAAGGAACTTCAAGAACTTGAAATCAAGCTCAGAAATGAAATATCGTCAGTCGTCGAGAATAATATTGAGGACCTAGTTAAGGTCAGAGAACTACTGTTGATTAAGATTGAGAGATTGAGAGCTATTCTTCAGCTAGCTACAACACAGTACCTAAACTACGTTAGGGGTTGGGTACCAGTATCGGAGTTCAGTAACTTCACAAGATTTCTCGAAGAATCGAAGATTCCCTACTACATAAGTTATGAAGTTGCTAAGGATGCACCAACAAAGATGAGAAATCCTAGAGCAGTAAAGCCCTTTGAACTCTTAACTAAGCTCTACGGCGTACCGAGGTATGGAGATTGGGATCCTACACCTGTACTAGCATACTCATTCACGGTATTCTACGGACTGATGCTATGTGACGTCGTTTATGGTGCTGGGTTACTTATTGCAGCACTCTTCGTACTCGATAAACTGGTTGAAAATCCAGAGAGTGAAGGGTTTAAGCTCTTTAAGAGGATGTTGATGATAGCAGCGATATCAGCTATGGTATTTGGCGTGCTCTCAGGTACGTACTTAGGAGATCCGAGTGTCATAATTGGTCATGAGGTGAACTTAGCCATAGTGAAGCAGATGACAGACCCAGGATTCTTAATAGCGCTCTCACTACTTATCGGTTTACTTCACGTCGATCTAGCTCATGCACTAGCCATGAGAAGAGCTATGATTATGAAGAATTGGGGATTAGCAATAAACAAGATGGCACTATTTCTCCTTCAGCTATTCGGCATACCATACGTCATCACTAAACTTCTGAAGATCAATCTCCCACTACCCGTCGAACCATCTAACCTAGTAACCGGTATATACCTCGCTCTCGGACTACTCATACTAAGTCACATAATCACGAACAAGGGTATGGGTGTCATATCGTGGGTATTCGACCTAACAGGTCTACTAGGTGATGTACTTTCATACTGTAGAATTGCTGGATTAGCACTTTCAACGTACTATCTAGCTAGGAGCATGAACATAATAGGTAGCTTACTAGCCAATGCCATAGCGGCATCAGTACCTGTCGTAGGTCTTGGTCTTGGTATAATTGTAGCTACTGCACTACTAATACCTGTTCACATACTATTCCTAGCACTCAGCGCTATAGGTTGCTTTGCCCACTCACTTAGACTGTGCTTCGTCGAATTCTTGACCAAGTTCTACGAAGGTGGAGGAATAGAATACACGCCACTGAAGATCACAACAGTCAAAAGAATACACTTAAAACCTAGTCAGTGAAACCTACTTGGGACCTCTATGGAAGCCACCACATTAGCACTCCTATTAACCGCTCTCACAGCTAGTTCTGTACTAGCTATGGGTTCAATAGGTTCAGCTATTGGCGTCGCTATTGCTGTATTCGCTGGATTAGCAGTGATTACAGAAGATAGGAGACAAGCAAGAAACGTTATAGTGCTAACTTCACTACCTATGACACAGTGCTTCTATAGCTTCATAATATACTTCACCATACTCAGTAAGGTTAAGGCAGCTACGATAACACTGGGTACTGCATCTATGGTAGCTGCATTAGGTGCAGGGTGTGGTATCGTTGAACTGATCTCAGCTATATACCAAGGTAAGGCAGCTGCTAATGCAATATCATCTCTACCTAGAGCTGGTACCATGCCACCTGAGTACCTCATGCTGATCGTGTACATTGAGCTATTCGCAATACTTGCTATGGTATTCACGCTGCTCGGATTCACATTGATTGGGTGGTAGGTGAACTTCGTGAGTACAGGTATTGATAAGGTAATATCAGCTGTACTGGAGAAAGCTAAGAAGGAAGCTAAGAAGATTATTGAGAGAGCTGAGGAGGAAGCTAAGAAGATTATTGAGGAGGCCGAACGTAGGCGTAGTGAAAGGATTAAGGAGGAGAAAGAGAGGGTGATTAAGGAGTACAGAGCTGAAGCTAGTAGGAAGATTGCTGAAGCTAGGAGAGAATCGTACTTGAAGATTACTAGTGAGAAGGTGAAGATACTCGATGAGTTGATGAGAGAGGTTGAAAGTTGTCTTCGAGAGAGGAGAGGTTTTAATGTTGAGAACTCACTGAGGAACCTAATACTTGAATCCATTAAGGAGGTTGGTGAGGGTACAGGTGTTAGAATTTACGTTAGTAAAAGGGATCTAGAGGTTGTAGAGCGGTTGAGAAGTAATTTAGAGGTTGGTAAGTTCATTGCTGAGGTCATACCTAGAGATGATATTGATGGTGGTGTAGTTGTTGAGACTCTAGATGGTAAGGTCAAGATAGTTAATACTTATGATGCTAGGTTGAAGCAGGTTAGAAGTAAATTGCTTCCTCATATAGCTAAGTTGCTCTTTCAGGGATAAAGCCCATGGTGTTTCAGTGCTACGGTAAACCAAGTTCTGTGTATGCTATAGTCAATACACTAATGTATCGATGTAGGTTAGGTAGGTCCGATATTGTACCAGCAACAGCAGCTTCTCAATGTGTACTCAGTAAGTTGTGTGATGTTAAGGCGCTACATAGGTTGATTGGTAGGTTGAGTAGTGTTGAAGAGTTGATACCCGTTATTAAGGGTACTGAAATCGGTAAGGTGGTTCTCAGCCATATAGAGAGATCTAACTTTGGTGAGATCTCTAAGGCTTTGTGGTCCCACCTAGTTTCCACAATACACTACCTTATGAGTCGTATTCCTAAGAAGTGGAGATCTAGGATCTATACCTACCTTAGGAGGTATGACCTACATAACATAGTCATCTCCTTAACCTCACTAGTTACTGGTGCTAGGATTAGAGTTGAAGATCTTGTTCCTCTTGGTGTTATTGAGAGTAGGGGGTTGCTAGCTAAGTTGTGTGAAGTAGCTAGTGTTAATGATTTAGTTGAGTTACTTCGTGAATGTGGCTTAGGTAGGTATGGTGATCTAATTGAGGAGTTGGCCCCAGAGGTTAAGGATATTAGCTACATACTACCTATTGAGTCTAGACTTTATTGGCAGTATGTCTGTGATTTGAGGGATTGCGGCGATCCAGTACTTGAGTTTCTCTCTGGTGTTGAGTATGATCTGAAGCTCATGTTGAATGTACTTAGGTGCAAGGTTATGGGTGTTGAGGAGCACATACTATCGAGAGCTATCCCTAGGTCTGGTTACTTGCTTAGTGATCGTGAGGTTAGTAAGCTCATTAGTATTGCTGTTAGTGATTTTGCTAGAGTACTTCGTGAAACGGTGTACAGCGAGTTGTCTAGGGCTAGAGTCCGTGAGGTTACTGATTTTGAACGTTGTGTTGAGGAATACTTCCTGGGTATTGTTGAGTATGTAGCTAAGAGACCACAGTTCACGATTTCTGATGTTGTATCTGTAATGATGCTTAAGGAGATGGAGGTTAAGGTGTTGAGAACTTTGATTTCAAGTCTCCTACTTTCTCCGAGAAGGAGGTGATGTTTAGTGAGGGCTATTGCTCGTGAGGTCAAGCTATGTGTTATCGGTGGTAAAGCTCTGGTCTCTGTCATGAGGTTTGCGGGCGCTGAATTGTATTACGAGGTCTATGATGTAGCTAGTGCTAGGAAGGCTCTTGAAGAGATTCTTGAGAGGGATGATGTTGGTGTTGTAGTTGTTGAGGAGAGGTATAGGGGTGCTGTTGCTGATCTGCTTGAGAGGGTACGGGGTAAGCTCACACCCATTGTTGTTTTCTTACCTGGGATAACCGAGGTTGCTGGCTATGATGCACGTAAAGTGTATAAGGATTTACATAGGAGAACTATAGGCTTCGAAGTTGAGATTTAGAGGTGTATCAATGTGGTAGTTGGTCGAATATATAGGATCTCAGGACCTCTAGTGATTGCTGAAGGTATGAGGGGTGTTCAGGTTTACGAAGTTGTTGAGGTTGGTGAGGATAGGTTAATTGGTGAGGTAATTGGTCTTGATGGTGATAGAGCAATAATTCAGGTATATGAAGATACTTCAGGTCTAAGTGTTGGTGATAAGGTAGTTGGTACAGGTAGACCTCTTTGTGCTGAATTAGGTCCAGGAATCATTGGCACGGTCTACGATGGATTACAGAGACCGTTATCGGTATTAACTGAAAAAGTGGGTCCTTTCGTTAGAAGAGGAGTTAAGGAGTACTCTCTCCCTAGGGACAAGAAGTGGCACTTTAAACCACTTGTGAAGGTTGGTGATAAGGTAGGTGAAGGAGATATCATCGGTATTGTTCAAGAGACTCCACTTGTTGAGCACAAGATAATGGTTCCACCAGGTATCTACGGTGTTGTTAAGGAGGTTGTTCCTGAAGGTGATTACACAATTGAGGAACCTGTAGCTATTGTAGAGCGTGGTAGTGAGAAGTATGAGGTCAAGATGTACCAGCTGTGGCCTATAAGGAAGCCGAGACCCTATGTACAGAGACTTGATCCAGATGAGCCGTTGATAACAGGAGTCAGGGTTATAGATATGTTATTTCCATTAGCTAAGGGTGGTACGGCAGCTGTACCTGGGGGTTTCGGTACAGGTAAGACAGTTCTACTACAGACCTTCGCTAAGTGGGCTGATGCACAGATCCACATATATGTTGGTTGTGGTGAGAGAGGCAATGAGATGGCCGATGCACTTCACAGCTTTCTCAGGTTAAGAGATCCAAGATCCGGAAGACCTCTTAGAGAGAAGGCAATCTTCATAGCAAATACATCGAATATGCCTGTAGCAGCTAGAGAGACCAGTGTATTCCTAGGTGTTACAATTGCTGAGTACTTCAGGGACATGGGTTACAATGTGCTTCTAGTTGCTGACTCAACATCTAGATGGGCGGAGGCAATGAGGGAGATTAGTGGTAGGTTAGAGGAGATGCCTGGTGAAGAGGGATTCCCTGCTTACCTAGGGTCTAGGCTAGCTTCGTTCTACGAGAGAGCAGGTAAGGTAGTGTGTCTGGGTAATCCGAGGAGAATAGGTTCAGTAACGATAGCTGGTGCAGTGTCGCCACCAGGTGCGGACTTCAGTGAGCCGGTTACACAAAACACACTCAGAATCGTTAGATGTCTCTTTGCTCTCGATGTAGCTCTAGCAAATAGGAGGCACTTCCCAGCAATCAACTGGTTAATCAGCTATAGTCTGTACGTTGATACTGTTGAGAGGTGGTGGGGTGAGAGAGTTGGTAAGGATTGGAGGTACTTGAGAGATAAGGCTATGGAGTTGCTTCAGAGGGAAGCTGAATTACAGGAAATTGTTAGGTTAGTCGGTCCTGAGGTACTTCCTGAGAGGGATAAGTTAGTTCTTGAAGTTGCTAGGATGATTAGAGAGGATTTCTTGATGCAGGACGCATTTGATCCAGTTGACTGTTACTCAGCTCCTGAGAAGACGTACTCTATGTTGAGGATAATCATTAAGTTCTATGAACATGGTGTGAAAGCTGTTGATTCCGGTATTCCTGTTGCTGAGATTAGGAAGTTACCCATTAGGACGACTATAGCTAGGTTGAAGTTCATGAGGAATGAAGAGGTTGTTGAGAAGGTTAAGGAGTACGAGAAGGAGCTTGAGAGAGAGTTCATGGAGTTAGGTAGTAAGTTTGGTGCAGGAGGTGTTGGGTAGTATGAGTACTATGGAGGTACCTAAGGTACCTCTGTGCTATAGGGAAACCTCATCTCTAAGAGCTACAAAAGGTTCTCTACTCCTTGTTGAGACTGTTCCAGGTGTTAAGTACGGCGAGATAGTTGAGGTTGAGCTAGGTAGTGGTGAAGTTAGGTACGGTCAAGTAATTGATGTTAGTAAGGACGTCACTGTGATTCAGGTATTCGGTGGTGTAAGTGAAGTCGATATGGTGAAGTGCCGTGTAAGGTTTAGAGGAGAAACCCTTAAGCTACCTGTATCACTAGATATGTTGGGTAGAATCTTCGACGGTCTCGGTAGACCAATAGATGGCGGACCACCGATAGTACCTGAAGAGTACCTAGATATCAACGGTGCACCAATTAATCCAGCAGCGAGAATGCCTCCTTCTGAATTCATTGAGACAGGTATATCAGCTATAGATGGTCTTAACTCACTTGTTAGAGGTCAGAAGTTACCAATATTCTCAGGTTCAGGACTACCACACAATAGGATAGCCGCACAGATAGTGAGACAAGCAACTGTAAGAGGTAAGGAGGAGAAGTTCGCCGTAGTCTTCGCAGCTATAGGTGTTACGTATGACGATGCAGCATTCTTCATAAGGAACTTCAAAGAGGCAGGTATCCTAGATAGGACAATAGTCTTCATAAATACAGCAGCGGATCCTGTCATTCAGAGAATAGCAACTCCAAGAGCAGCTTTAACAGCAGCTGAGTACCTAGCATGGTACCATGATATGCACGTACTAGTGATACTCACAGACATGACAAACTACTGTGAGGCACTGAGAGAGATATCTGCAGCGAGAGAGGAGGTTCCAGGTAGGAGAGGTTACCCAGGTTACATGTATACAGACCTAGCTACCATATACGAGAGAGCAGGTAGGATATGGGGTAAGAAAGGCTCAATAACGATAATGCCAATACTGACGATGCCAGATGACGATATAACACACCCAATACCTGACCTCACTGGTTACATAACTGAAGGACAGATAGTGCTGTCTAGAGACCTACAGAGAAAGGGGATCTACCCACCAGTTGATGTGTTCCTATCACTCTCGAGACTAATGAAGGAAGGGATTGGTGAAGGAAAGACACGAGAAGATCACCCATACGTATTTAGACAGCTCTACGCAGCATACGCTGAAGGCTGTCACCTGAGAGAGATAGCATCTATTGTTGGCATGGAAGCACTAAGTCCAAGAGATAAGAAGTACCTAGAGTTTGCTGACGTATTTGAGAGGAAGTTCATCAACCAGGGAGAGTATGAGAGGAGATCCATTGAGGATACTCTAGATCTAGCTTGGGACCTACTAGCTATGTTACCGGAAGAGGAGCTCAAACTGATTAGACCTGAGCTAATAGAGAGGTACCATCCAAAATATAGGAGAGGTCGAGAAGCTGGCTCACACACTTCGTCTACTCAGGGTTAGACCAACCAAGATAGAGCTCATTCGTTTGAGAAGGAGATTAGCACTTGCGAGGAAGATACATAGGATACTCAAGGATAGATTATCCCTGCTAGTTAATGAGTACTTAGTACATGCTAGAGAAGCAATAGAGAAGAGAAGTAGAGTTGTTGAGCTGCTTGCTAAGTCTTATGACAAGGTATCTCTAGCACTAGGTATGAATGGTTTAGAGGTCTGTGAGAGTATTGCCTCTATACTACCTAAGTACGTGACCATACTGGTTGCTACGAGGAATATCTTAGGACTTTCCGTACCGGTTCTCGAATCTAAGGTGAAGCCACCACTGTACCCACTCTACATAACTTCTAGCTACGTAGATGACGCAGTTAGAACATGTAGGGAACTACTCCCTGAACTCATTGAGTTAGCAGAGCTTGAGAAGACAATGGAAAGGCTATCTCTAGAAATCATTAAAATGAGGAGAAGAGTCAATGCTCTCGAGTACATTGTTATACCACGAATTGAAGCAACAATCAAGTACTTAAGAATGAAGTTCGAGGAGAGGGAGAGAGAGGATAAAGCTAGATTGAAGAGAATTAAGGTTGTTTTAAGTAGGAGGAGAGGGAGTTAATGTATAGTATAGTGAATGATCGGGATTATAGACTTCTTGAGGAGTATCTTAAGGAGGAGCTTAGAATAGCTAATGCTCATTTACCTCAGAGAAGAAAGACATTGAAACAATTACTAGAGGAAGATATTCCTCATGTACTGTGTAGAGATGGTAGAGTGCATGTCTTTAAGAGGAGAGAATTGGAGTACTTACTCAGTATCGTTGGTGAGGATAGAGCCGATGAGCTTCTCCTCCCAATACTAATAGAAATAGATCCATCCTTCAGTGAGTTAGTTGGTGTCGTTAAGGGTGTGCTTGAAGTCGAGGTGATATCTAAGGTACTAGGTATTAGACCTGAGAAGGTAGATGCTATGTATTTGTACAGGTCTCAGCTATGTGAGGTTAGGAAAAAGTTAAGGACAACAACTCAGTACGTATTTTCAACAAAGTACTTACTTGAGGAATTTAGAAGCTTGAAGGAAGAGGGTAAACTTACTTGAGCACTACTCTGACGTCAACGATCTTAACTCCTCTACCCTTCTCATATACGAACACTGGATTGAGGTCTAGCTGATGAACGTAATCAGCTAGGTCGCTGAGCATTTGAGATGCCTTAACCATAGTATCTACGAGCGCATCGAGATCTGCTGGCGGTTCACCTCTATAACCCTTCAGTATGGGTGCACCCTTAATACTCTCAATCATTTCCCAAGCTTCTTCTCTAGTTAGTGGCGCTAATCTAAATGTTACATCTCTAAGTATCTCAACGAAGATTCCTCCAAGACCAAACATTATTACTGGACCAAAGGTTTCGTCAACGATACCACCAATGATGACTTCCCTTCCATATGGAGCCATGTGGTGTACACATATTCCGTGAACTCTAGCACTTGGTGCTTTGACCTTAACCCGTTCCATGATTTCCGTAAATGACTTCCTAACCTCTTCCTCACTATTTAACCCAACCACAACACCACCAATATCCGACTTATGAGTTATGTCTGGCGAAACTATCTTAAGCACAACAGGAAAACCCGCTTGTTTAGCATATTCAACAGCTTCATCTGGATTCTTTGCGAGAAATACTCTCGGTACTGGTAACCCGTACTCAGCAGCTAGCCTCATAGCTTCATAAAATGTCAGTACTTTCCTACCTTCAGATTTTACAGAGTTAATTATCTCAAGAACTTTCTCACTTGGCATAGGAATCACCTTAAGTAGTTTTTGTGAGGTGTATCACATGTTACTTATAACACTTTTCCTAAGTCGGTACGTATTAGGTGTGTATAAATTCACTACTGAGAGGTCCGGGGGTTTCTATGGTCGTTAGGAAACTAGAGGTATTTGGAATACCTCTACCCGAGATCACTCCAGGTACTGATCTAGCTAGAACCATTGTGGAGTCAGCTAATAGACTCGGTATTGGTATTAGGGATGGTGATGTCATTGTAGTGACATCAAAGGTAGTTTCTAAGGCTATGGGTTTACTAGTGAAGATTAGTGATGTTAGACCGAGTACTAAGGCTAGGATCATAGCTAGGATCCTTGGCAAACCAGCATGGGAGGTAGAGCTAATACTTAGGAACTCTAAACGTATCTTAGGTGCATTCCCTGCACATATGCTACTTAAACATTCAACGATTTTGAACTACATATCCCGTGATAGAGATAGAGCATTAAAAGTTATCGAGAGTGATAGGTACCTCATGATCGTTGACGTTGGGTATAGGGTAGCTACAGATGCTGGAATAGACACATCAAATGTACCTTCAGGGTACGTTTGCTTACCACCATCAGACCCAGATAGAGTTGCTAGAGGGATTAGGGATAGGATAAGGGAGCTGACTGGTTGTGATGTTGCAGTTATTCTGAGTGATACTGAAGGATCAGTTCTTAGAGTTGGTTCACTAGATATAGCTATTGGTGCCTCAGGTATAGTTCCTGTTACAGCAAAATTCGGTGAGAGCGATAGATTTGGTAAATCTAAGTATGGTGGTGTTGACTTGATTGCTGATGAGTTGTGTGCTACTGCTGCCCTCTTGATGGGGCAAACTGGTGAGTCCATACCTGTTGTATTGATTCGAGGTTTAAACTATGAGAGGAGTAATCTGGAGCTAGGTAGGTTCAGGGTTCCGAGAGGTTTGCTCCTTAAAGCACTCATGCTCGGTATCTTGATCAGTGTGGTTATTAGGTTTCTCTTAGCTATATTCTCGGTAGTTGATTTGTTGAGAGGTAGGTGGTAACATGGTTGTTAGGAGAGCCAGGATCATTGTCAAGGGATTAGTTCAAGGTGTTGGTTTTAGGTACTTCATCTATAAACATGCTAGAATGCTTGGGTTGAGAGGTTATGTTAGGAATTTACCAAGTGGTAGAGAAGTCGAGATTGTGGTTGAAGGTGATGAGGCTTCTATTCAGAGGTTAATTGAGGCTGCGAGAAGGGGTTCTCCATTAGCTATTGTTGAGTCTATAGAGGTTGAGTGGGAGGAGGTGAAAGGTGACTTCAAAACATTTACTATAGTATTCTAGCTTTACTTAGGTTAACTGTGTTATAATTCACCGCGTACCCACTATAGTTGGTGATCTTCTGTGGAGAGCTATAGGAGGTTTTTAAACATAGTCGTGAGTATTCTTGAGAAAGTTGTTCAGGAAGAGAGGGATAATCTTGAGAGAGCAGCGAACTGCATGGTTGAGACCATAGCTAGTGGTAGGTTCATTTATGTATTTGGTACAGGTCACTCAATGATGATGGCTATGGAGATGTTCTATAGGGCTGGTGGACTAGTACCAGTGTATCCGCTTCTCGATCTCTCGATATCTGGTTTAAATGGAGCTGTCAAGAGTACAGGTATTGAGAGGTTGAGCGGGTATGCTAGGGTATTGCTGGATTACTATGGTGTTGAAGCAGGTTCAACTCTCATAGTGGTATCTAACTCTGGTAAGAATGCTGTACCTGTAGAGATGGCTTATGAAGCGAGGAAGAGAGGCATCAAGGTCATTGCAATAACATCAACTGAATACTCAAAATCTGTAACACCAGATAATCCACTTGGTAAGAGATTATTTGAAGTAGCCGATGTAGTTATTGACAATAAAGTTCCTATTGGTGATGCAGTGTACGAGGTAAAGGGTTTACCGCAGAAGATAGCTCCAGTATCTACAATAGTGAACTCCTTCATTATTCAACTACTTACAATTAGAACTGTTGAAAAGTTACTTGAGAGGGGAATTGAACCAGAGATCTGGATGAGTGCTAATGTTCCTGGAGGAGTAGAGTACAATAGAAGGTACTTAAGTAAGTACTTCAAGGTAATTAAACCACTTTAGTCGAGGTGTGTGGTAGTGAAGAGAGCATTTATTGGTTCCCAGGTACTAACACCAGAAACTGAATACCGTAACTATGCTGTATTAGTTAGTGAGGGCTATATAGAGGGTTTAGTACCAGCAGATAAGGTGCCGTGTAACTACGAGGTGATTGACTTCAGTGACTACATCATAGTACCAGGTCTCATAGACATACACATACATGGGTATGGAGGTCACGACACGACACTAGGTACGGTAGAGGATCTGGTTGAGATAGGTAGAGGGGTTTCTAGACATGGGGTTACAGCTATTCTGTTAGCTAATGTAGCTGCACCAAGGGATAAGTTACTCGAAATTGCTAGAAATGTGAAGGATGCTGTTAGGAGATCTAGAGAGAAGGTCGTAGGTGCAGAAATCCTTGGACTATATCTAGAGGGACCTTTTGTTAATCCAGAGAAGAAGGGAGCGCACAATCCAAAGCACTTGAGGAAACCTGATATAGGTGAGCTAGAAGAGCTGTATAGAGTTTCGGAAGGTACCTTGAGAGTCGTAGCTATTGCGCCTGAACTCCCAAACGCTCTCGAGTTCATCGAAAGAGCTAAGCAACTCGGTCTCGTAGTTTCTGCCGCTCACACTAACGCGACATATGAGGAAGCTATGAGGGCATTCAATGCTGGTGTAACTCTCTGTACCCATCTGTTCAATGCCATGAGGGGATTTCACCATCGTGAACCAGGTATTGTAGGTGCTGCACTTGAGAGAGATGATGTGTATGTAGAGCTGATAGTCGATTTGATACATCTTCACCCGACAACGATAAGACTTGTCACTAAGTGTAAGCCGGTCGACAAGGTAATTCTTATAACTGATGCTATTGCAGCTACAGGGTTACCCGATGGAGAGTACGTGCTTGGTGATCTACCTATAGTTGTCAAAGGAGGTATTAGTAGGTTAAAAGATACAGGTGCTCTTGCTGGTAGCACACTGACTCTCGATAGAGCTATTAAGAACATGGTTGAGGTTACTAAGCTTCCTCTACGAGAAGTGCTTAAAATGGTTACTGTGAATCCAGCGACTGTACTCGGTGAGAAAAGACGGGGTAGGGTAGATGTGGGGTATATAGCTAACTTGACGGTATTAGATAAGGAGCTAAATGTGGTAGCTACTGTCGTTAGAGGGGAGGTAGTGTATCAACGTTAGCTGTTTGCTAACATGTTATGAGTCACCGAAGAATTAACATAGCAATTCCTCAATACCTCCATACGTGTGTTTTCTACCTCCAATAACTATCAAGAACTTCATGTTGTTTTCAGGTAGTGCTACTCCGCTATATCCCGTATACCCATGTAATACATATCTGCTCTGGTCACCTTACATGTAAGTGCCGTGGTAGTACAAATGCAGTTCATGACCATGGGCCCTACCTCATGAACAACCTAACTAACTTATTGACTCTACTCACTGTACTCTAGCACAGAGCAAAATTACCTACTAGCTCACGTACTTCACCCAATTTATTTGCCAGATTAAACTTGCTATGCCTTCCTCCCGACATCAAAGGTATTTAGGATGACTATATAGTAGCAAGCTCAACATTTGAAATACCATTTATTGGAAACAATTTAGTGACAGAGACCACAGCAGCTACTACAAGACCCTCATACAACCTATGCTCTTAGTTAATTTCCTCGAAAAATATCGTCTCTACCTTAAACCACATGGTATATAATGACCTCTTGATCGCGGGTAGATCCTTCAGCTCTGAGAAACTTCATCAATTTCATAAATAATCTTCTCAGTAGGAAGGATTTAGGGGATGAACTTGAACATTGGGTATGCAAGAACAGAGCTTAAACCACCGATCAACCTATCTCTTGCTGGGTATTTGGAGAGGAATTACAGGAGTATTAAGTCGAGAGGTTTTCTAGATACCTTAGAGTTATCTACCCTACTTATTGAGCTAGGTGATAAGAGGGTAGCAGTGGTTTCACTAGATACTCTCCACATATCAGAAGCTATCAGAAACTTAGTAGTTAGTACGTGTAGGAAAGTAGTTGATTGTGACTACTGTGTGGTTACAGCAACACATACTCACTCCGGTCCTGTGCTAGATCTTGAGGATCCATTCTACAGGATCTTCAGTGTTGATCCATCTACCGATAGGGAGCTTTTGAGTGGATTCTATCCACAGCTTAGACAGGTACTTAGGGAAGTGTTTGAGAAGGTTACTGAAACCCGTAGGGTTAATTGTATCAAGCTGTATAGAGTTGAGGGTGGTGTTGCTGCTAATAGGAGAGATCCTTCAGGTCCTGTAGATAGGGAGATTACAGTATTTCGCTTCAGGGCTGAGGATTTAGATCTACTTTGTCTAGTGTATGGTTGTCATCCAACTGTATTAGGTCCTGATAATGCTTACTACAGTGGCGATTTCACGTACTACGTGAGGGAGTACTTACGTAGGTTCCTCAATTGTGAGGTAATGTGGTTTACTGGTGCTTGTGGTGATGTATCTACTAGATTTACTAGGAGGGGTAGGGGAGTTAGTGAAGCTAGGAGAGTAGGCTATGTACTTGGTTCTACTGTAGCTACAGCTCTCTTCTCTGAAACAGCTCTGGAACTCCCTACTGAGCACTTATGTGTTGAGGTTGAGGAGTTAGATGTCGGTACTAGTGTACCTGAGATTGAGGAGGTTCTTGAGAGGAAGCGTTCTATAGAGGAGAAGATAAGGAGGTTGAAAGAGGTACCTATACAGTTGAGACATGAACTATTAGCTCTTGAACTTCTGGAGAAGTACTACGATGTACTTTGTAGAGTTCCTAAGGTAGTTAAAGTACGTCACACAGCTATAGCATTAAGCGATGTAGCTCTAACATTTGTACCGTACGAAATGTTTGCACAGTACTCATTAGCATTGAAGCAGCTAAACTGTACCCTAGTGTGCTATGCTGATTCGTACTTAGGTTACCTACCTACACCAAGTGCCATTAAGATTGGTGGATACGAAACTCTCTTCACGGTACTGAACTTCAGAGAGATCCCGAAGATAGTGTCTAGCGTAGTTAGAGTGACGCTTAGAGCTTTACTTTCTGCTTAGCAGTTTTCCACTCATCGACGATTCTTACACCTGCTGAGGATCCAAGAACATCAGCACCAGCAGCCACTAATGTAAGAGCATCTTCAAGATGTCTAATACCACCTGCAGCCTTGACCTTGAGGCCACGGCTGTGGGCTACCTGAGCTAGCAGTGACACGTCGTGAACTGTTGCTCTACCAGGTCCAAAACCTGTACAGGTCTTAACGAAATCAGCACCAGCACGTGAGAGAACTTGAGCAACTCTTTCCTTCTCTTCGTCACTTAAGTAACCCGTCTCAATAATTACCTTTAGAATCCCTCCATATGAGTGGACAACCTCAGCAACAGCCCTAACCTCTTCCTCAATGTACTTCCACTCACCACTCTTCAGAGCTTGTACGTTAATCACCATATCTATGTCATCTGCACCTAACTCCATGTACTTCCTAGCTTCAAAAATCTTAACATCAGTAATCTGGTAACCATGCGGAAAACCAACAACAGTACAAATCCTAACACCACTACCCTTCAATAACTTAACTACATGAGGTACGTGGTGTGGGCTGATGCAGAAAGCTCTGAATCCGTACTCCTTAACTCGTTCACACTCTTTAACCACAACATCTAGAGGAGCAGAGGGATCTAGCAATGTATGGTCTACGACCTTAGGTAAGTTACTCCACACCTCCTTTACACGCTGAAGACCTAGAAGTAGCTCAATAATTCTCATAAACAATCCCCGTCGGTACTGACAGTTCGAAAAATATGTAAGTTAGTTGTTTTCCTCAATGACTTGAGGTAGAGAATATGAGCGCATGGTCTGAAATAAAGGGTGAACTAGTAAAGAAGGTTAAGGAGCTGTTTAAGGATGCTGAAGTAAGTGAGTACCCTTACTACATCCGTGTAAAGATAGGAGAGAAATCCTACCGCATACTCTACAGCTATGGTCAACTCAGAATACTGGATGAAGCAACCAAGAAGGTAGCCATAACAGGTACTCTAGACAAAACTATTGAGACACTGAAGGAGTTAATTAAGTAGTCAGGAAGCCGGAAGACACATCACCAATCAGCCCCTAGTTGCTTCATCACAAGGAAAGCACTACTTCAAAGGTCTAACTTTCTCAAATAGCGCGTAGAAGAAACCAACAGTATTGTGTCTATGCGGCCAAGCTCTCATGGTACCAGGTAGGAAACCTGGATCAAAGGGACCATCTAGTGGAATTAACCTTATGTATCCATTAAACTCCCTCAATATCTTCTTAACTAACTCCTCACCCTCCTCCGGAAAGATACTACACACAGTGTACAGAATTCTCCCACCAGGTTTAGCTAATCGAATAGCGACCCTAAGCATCTTAAGCTGCATCTCAGAAATCTCCCTAATCTTCTCCAATCTAAGCCTCCACCTAACTTCAGGATACTTATGGAGTGTTCCACTTGATGAACAGGGTGCATCGAGAAGTACTCTATCTGCAAATTCTTCACCAAGTATCTTAGGTGCTTTCAAGACATCTTCATGATAGATCTCGACATTCCTAACACCAAGTCTCTTCAATACATTTCTCATCTTATTTATCCTGAATTCATCCACATCAAAGGCATAGATCTTACCCTGATTCCTCATCAACTCAGCCATGTGTGATGTCTTACCACCAGGAGCAGCGCACATATCCACAACAACATGACCAGGCTTAGGATCGAGAATTATTGAGGCAGCTGCTGAAGCATCTTCCTGAGAAATGACTTTACCCTCACGCACTAGCCTACATTCATCGAACTTAAATGGTCCCTTAACCTTAACAACAGTTGGAACATACTTACTGACAATAGGTTCCTTACCCATCCTCCTCAATTCCCTAATAACTTCCTCAACAGTAGCTTTCAGCGTATTAACTCTCAAACTAATGAGAGGTCTCTTATTGTACTTCTTAAACAACTCCTCTGCCTCTTCAGGTCCAAGTAGGTTCCTCACCCTCTCTATGAACCAAGCAGGTAGATTGTACTTCAGCTCAAGTTCCTCAATCTCGTTCTCCGGTACATACCTAAAATTCATCAAAATTCTATCAACTAGATCCCAGTACCAAGTACCAACGTATGGATGTGTAACCTCAGTTAAGAACTTAGCTACACCATACTTCAACTCATGAAGTAGGCTATTTGATAGAGGATGATCGTTGAGAACTAATAGATACGTAGCTAGTCGGAGTGCTGCTCGTAGCCATGGATCGAGGATGTAGATATTGGGTAGACCTGTAGCTCTGATGATTATCTTATCAACAATACCTAACCTCCTCATTACCTTGTAGAATATTGCTGTCAATATCCTATCCTTAGACGTACCCAATATACCGTACCTACGAAATATCCTACGTTTAGCTTCTTGACTAGGATGTACGTACTCAGCTTCCTTTATAACCTCAACTAAAGCAGCTAAATCCCTCCTACTTATCCTAATCTTCTCTCTAACTGCACTACACGTAGACATGTACTCCAAGAAAAGTAGTTCTTAGAGAATATGTTTGGAGAGGCTTAAACTCACTCTCATTCCAATGATGATGCGTGGTCGAGGATTAATGAGAGGTTACGTACGTAACGTACTATATCCATGAGCAATCTACGTAGATCAGTTAGAGAATTCAGTAACTTACACAAGGTATCGATCATTCTCCTTAGGTTATCGAGATACTGCTCGTAGAGTGTAGATACTACGTAATCGAGGAGATCTACACTACATCGACAGGATATAGTGATTACAGCAGTTGAGCTATGAGGTGTTACATTGGTAGTGAGATTGAGGTACTGAACACCTCTCACATCTGGACGTAGATTACCTAGATTTCTAGTGTAATAGTATAGCATTGACCCAACTAGATGATTCAAGCTATGGACTAGATCACTAACTCCCTCACCTTCTTCACAAGACAAATCGATCCTAAAGCTAATCACCGTATTCGTGTCATTACAGGTTAGAGAGAACTTAACAACAATCACACTGCTAACAGTATGCACGACATCGATACTGGATAGAGTACCGTGAATTACGGTATCAGAACGAGGGTACAGAATAACTGCAATCAGCTTCTCAACATCGGAACAACATAGTGAAACCAATTCACGTAGTAACTTCACGTAGCTACTTAGCGAGAAGGCGAGACAGGAAGCTTCGAGAATAACCACTAATGTATCGTTACGGCGAATCACATTACGTAAATTCAACTGCAATGAGAGATCGAATAGAGACTTGAGCAGAGAATCCAACCTACTTCTCCCAGTCATAATACAAGTAGTTTCTCAGCCCTGCGTGGTCTCTTCACTAATCTGCGTGTTTAGGACTCATCACAGAGCAGAGAGACAGTATACGCATTAGTGAGGAATCAGCAATCCCGGTCCGAACATCAATCATTCCCCTTTCGAGCTTCATCACCGCTAGAACCCTGTTAATCACGAAAATATATGTTTTACTACCTCAATAGAGGTGACTGAGGACTCAGGTTAAGTTACCTGTAGGTGATGTAGGTGTCGGAGATCCTAGCTAAGCAGATTGCTACCTTCATTGCTGGTGACATAGTCCTCTCTGATGAACCCGGTAGGAGAATGAGGTATTGGAGAGAGTACTTTGGGGTATCTCAAAGTGAAGTAGCTACGAAAATGAGTACCTTACCCTCCGTCATAAGTGACTACGAGAGCTGTAGGAGGAAGTCACCTGGATCACACTTCATTAAGAGATTTGTTGAGGCATTGATAACTATCGACTTGGAGAAGGGTGGTAGGAAGATCAATGAGTTAGCTAGTGTCGTCATTGGTGTTAGCTCAGCATTTAGGAGAGCAGTGCTAGATATGAGGGAGTTTACGAAGCCAATTACCATCGGCGAATTCTGTAGTGTAATTGATGCAGAACTTCACGTTGGTAGGGAATTCAGTGATGTTCACATCTACGGCTATACGGTAGTTGATAGCATGAAGCTAGTTCTGGAGGTACCCTCCTACGAATACCTTAGACTATACGGTAGGAGTACTCAGAGAGCAGCTATCTTCACCAATGTACGCTACGGTAGATCTCCACTAGTAGCGATCAAGGCCATGATGGCTATTTCAGGTCTTCGACCAGTACTAGTAGTACTTCATGGAATTAAGGAACCTGATGAACTAGGTATAGAGATAGCTAAACGTGAGAGTATACCACTTGCAACAACACTACTCCCACTTACAGACATGATCAAGAAGTTAAGAGGGGTGTAGAGATTTAGTGGCTAAGTACTACATGCTCCGTCGGCCAACAGGACAAGCTAGGTGGGATTACTTCCTACTGTACGTAGGTGCTAAACTGAAGAAATTTTACGTAGGTACCTACTACATACCTAAGTACCGTGTACTTGCACCAGTATTCAAACCATCACCGGGAACACCCCTAGACTTAAGAGCACTAGTTGAGGTACCTAGTGACATACTCGAGAATTCGTACAGGATGATATGTATTGAGTGTGGTTGGTGCTGTGAACGTGATTCTGGTGCTTTCGCTCTAGAGAATGAAGTTAGAGATCTACCGCTACACCTAGTTGATAGACCACTTGACTGGAAGTGGGTTGATACGGTTATTGGCCCTGTTAAGGTGTATAGGCTAGATCTCGGTCCTGGTGGTAGATGCGTATTTTATAGCGATGGTAGGTGTTTAGTGCCTAGAGATCGAAAACCAATAATCTGTCTCATTCACTACTGTTCTCTCTATGCAGAGATGAGAGGCAGAAAGTTCATTAAGGTTGGTGTTAGGAGAGTTGGAGGTCAGTATGAACCAATATACAGGGAGGTTAGTGATGAAGAGTTTGAACTTATTAAGAACCGAGTACTGAGTAGACGTAGAGGTTCTAGGTAGTCGTGATGAGTGGTATTACAGCGGACTGGTGAAGAAGCCCTCCGACACTGATCAGCTCGATAACCAGCACATTGATAAATTAGTAAGTTTTATAGTGTTGCTATAGTTCTTAGCTAAGGGGTTTAGCATGAGTGAGAGTGAGTTTGAGATACCTCTCTACTGTCCTGCCTGTGGTCTCTACCTCGGTAGAAAAAGTGTCCAGATAAGAATAGAGCCCTCAGCAGATGGCTCTGAATATCACGTAACTCTAACACTAACTTATCCACTTTGTAAATACTGTGTCTCTAAGAAGGAGCTAAAGCTACTGGATAAAGATGAGGACGATATTAGGGAAAGTATAGTGGAAGACTTAAGACGTAGACTATCTAGGACAGAGTAGTGATGATGAAGGCCAGGAGTAGTGATCTATGATCTCTACTTCCGGCGCTGACCATACTACATCCATAGTTAAAACCCTGAAGTTGCTACTTATCATCTCACCTCTAGTACTAGCTATTACAGCAGCAATACCATTAACCTACTGTAGCGAGAAACCCATTGCGTACCTTAAGGTGGGCATCACCTTCAAGGAAATAGGTCTAGTACCTGAACCTGTTGAGCTAACCGAGGTTAAAGATGCAGTACCTGTAACGGTAAAGTACATCGTTCTCTACATTAAGGTACTACATCCAGGAACAGAGGTGTGTTATCAGGTAACATTTAGAGAACAGAAGACAGGTACAGTGTTTGGCTTTTATGACAGCATAATACTACCCAAGGGCATTAGCGTTCTACACATAGTCGCAACTTATCCAATTGGCTCACCTGAAGCGGCAACAGTAACGTACTACTTAGTCAGTAAGAGAGGTGTAACAAAGAGTACTAAGATCATAGAGAGAGCAACACCGAGACCACTATTCCCTGGTGTATGGAATGTAACCTGTACTCTCTGGATTGGAAGTACAACATTAATGTTAACATATAGCTTCAGGATAAGGAATCCGTACCTAGTACTCAAGTTCATTGATCAGCACGAGCTAGAGGTAGCAAATGTTACGGTAGTACTTGTAAAGGATGGTAAGGTTGTGTACAATGTAACTAATGTAGGTCCTGAGATTTGTCTTGAAGTTGAGAAAGGTAGGTACACAATACTAACGTACTACAAAGGCTCTCTTGTTGCAAAGAAGTTCGTAGTAGTTAATGGTGATTGTAAGTACAGTATTGTAGTACCTAGGTACAGATTAGTCCTCTTTATAAGAGATGCGCTTGGTAAGCTAGTTAAAGCTGATGAAGTTACAGTTAAGCGAGGTAATACCACAGTAGGTAAGTACAGGGATGTCGATACTGTTCTACTAGTTGATGAACCACCTGGAAAGTACTGCTTCACTGTAGTATGTAGGTACCGTGATATAGGACGAGTAGTTAAGGTAGTTAAACACATTGAATTAAGGAGTTCACTTGTTGCAAATGTTTCACTACCTCTCAACTACTTGAGGATAACGGCAAATACTATTACAGCACCACTAAGGGACTTTAGAGTGACCCTTTCAGTCATGCACAATAGAACATTGAGAGTAGTCTACAGTGGTTCAAACAAGCTAATAGGTCCTCTTCCACCTGGACCCTACATACTGACAATTAGGTATCTTGACTATGTTAAGGTACTCCATATAACACTGCCAAGTGAGTGTAGAGGTGTTGTTGATGTGAACATTAACCTAGATGTTGTACTACCTGCACTTGGTAAGTGCTTTACAACCTTTGAACACACAACACTGACAATAGCATTAACGATATTATTAGTAACCATATGTATTGAGTTTGTAGGGTGGTTACGTCATGGTAGATACAAGGCTTCAGAGACCACGAGGCACTAGAGACTACTTACCACTTGATTGCTTCAAGAGAAGAGTAGTTATTGAGAGAATTAGGTCTGTCTTCGAGAGATTCGGTTATGGAGAAGTACTTACACCAGCATTTGAGCATCTAGAGCTATTAGAGGCAAAAGCTGGTTCAGAGGTTAGGGAGCAAATTTACTGGTTTGAGGATAAGGCAGGTAGGAAGCTAGGTCTTAGATTCGAGATGACTACACCAATAGCTAGGATTGTCGCTACAATGCCACACTTACCTAAGCCAATTAGGTTCTACTACATAGCACCTGTCTGGAGGTATGAAGAACCTCAACTAGGTAGATTGAGGGAGTTCTGGCAAGCAGGTATCGAACTCATTGGTTCACCACATGTGGAAGCTGATGCTGAGGTAATAGCTGTTACCTGGTACTCACTTCGTGATGTAGGTCTTGAGGATGAGCGTATTGAGGTTAGGTTCAGTAGTAGAGCACTAGCTGATAGAATAAGCGATGCACTCAACATACCTAGAGAGCTACGTGAAGACTTCTATAGGTACATAGATAAGTACCACAGGTACGGTATTGAGTATGTTGTTAAGGGTTTAGAGTCGTTGGGTATTTCTAGAGAGAACATTGAGAAGGTTCGTGAATTATTGATGATAGAGGGTAGTAATGAGGAGAAAATTGAGCTTCTCGATAAGCTCTTTGGATCTACTATTCGAACTGAGTTAGAGAAAATTAGTACATTACTTGATTTATTGAAGTCGTACAATGTGAAGAATGTAGTGTTGGACTTAAGCATTGTAAGGGGGTTAGCTTACTACACAGGAACAGTATTTGAAGTCTACGTGAAGGGACAGGAGGATGTAGGTAGTATTGCAGGTGGTGGTAGGTACGACGACCTTATAGAGCTTGTTGGAGGTTCAAACCTACCTGCGACAGGTATGGCCATTGGTATTGAGAGATTAATTGAGGTTCTCGAAAGGTTAGGTAAGTTACCAACAGATTATCCAAGACCTGTAGCTGCTGTAGTTACTCCTAAGATGGATCTGTACTCAAGATGTCTTGAGATAGCGAATCTCCTTAGACAACATGGTATACCCTGTATAGTTGACGTGATGAGGAGAAGTCTTAGGGCAAATCTCGAGTACGCAGTCAAGATCGGAGCTAAGTTTCTAGTAATAGTTGGTGAGAAGGAGCTTAAGCTAGGTAAAGTAGCTGTAAAGAACCTTACAACAGGAAAACAGATGGAAGTAAGTATACATGAACTCCCTACCTTCCTAAAGAGGGATAACGTAGTGCTATAGCTACACACTAAGCCCACTCACACCTCCTCACTAAATCCTTCTTCACCGGTAAAGACTTCATAGGGATTCACATAACCATAACCTGGCACCACACCTAAGACATCACTTATTCTACCCCTCTCAACCATCTCCCTATACAATCTCCAAATTCGCTTAGCAGAAACCAACCCAGTAAAGAAACCCTTTTCCTCAAGTTTCTTCTTTACCTCATCAACAAAATCAAGTGGTGAAATCCAGGGTTTACTAGATAGCACCTCAACAATTACCTCAGCTATATCCTCGTTATGAGGATAAGCTCTTCTCCACCTACCTCCCTTCTTCCTACTACCCATGACGTATCACAAGGTACTAAACTATAAGGATCTTATAAGGATAGCTCACAGCTAAAGTAAAGGTAGCATCAAATCACACATACATAGGTGCACGAGGATAGATTTTTTACTCCTCCATCTCTTCCACATAGTGAGATTACCAATAGGTTACTAACACCACATCTCAGTACAGCAGCTGTAGATGTGATGTAGATGAGTAATACAGAAGTAGCTCATGAATACGTACCATGGAGGTGGGTAAAGTACTGGCACTGTGTTAGGTGCGGTAAGTGCTGTATAAAGTTTCTAGTACCACTCTACCCCCATGAAGCACTCTACTACATCATGAAGTACGGTCCTGTAGTTGAGGAAAGAAATGGTAAATTCTACCTAAGATCCAAACCAGATGGCTCATGTGTATTTCTTGAGAGAACTCCTCTAGGTTACCGCTGTAGTATATACCTTGAACGTCCAATAGTGTGTAGGTGCTATCCATTCTACGTGACGGATAAGCCACTTGGTGTAGTAGATTCCCGTGATGAGGATGCCGTATACGTGTACCGTAGTCCACTTGGTAAGTCAATTAAGGTTTACGTCTATATTGATAAGGTGTGCAGTGGTATTGGTCGTGGTATCCCTCTTGAAATCATTATACCGAAGATCGTCTCTGAGTGGATTACAGTTCTAAGACTCTATAGGATACATAGAGATTTGAGACTCTACTCCACCTAATTCCTTAAGTGCTCTCTTCAGTAAGGTCCATAGTCGTCTAGACTTCTTCCTTAGGACAGCAGTCGGTAGTTTTCCATAGATCTCGGTGATGAGATTGTCAAGCTCAGTAGGATTAATGTACTTCACATTTCTGTATTCGACAATGCACAATCCTCTAGAACTAGCTTCGATGCAAAACCTTATGGAAGTGGGTAAGCCTCTAACTATAGTACTCACCTCATCGACTATAATGAACTTACGAGTACTAGGTAGTAGCTCTCTGAGTACGGTATGGTCTATAGTGAGTAGTGCTCTGTAGGTGGATAGTATCTTACTGATGTATGTATGACGTCTATCTAGGTGGTGGTTCATAGTAGTACACTAGTTTACCTCTCTGCCAATCCCTAATTAAACTCCTTGCAGCTTCCTCAAGATTTAGTTTACCACCCTTAAGGAGGAAGCCTCTTCTCCTTGCATAGTTCTCCAGTATCTCCATGGGTTCACTACCTTCAACTCCTAGACAAGTCTTAAATGCATCTGGTGTGTACTTCAGTACCTTACCTATTAGCTCAAGTGCTATGGGGACAGGATCGTCTATCTCCTCAGGTGGTACCATGCACCTCAACACGACATCAGCATTCTCTGATGGTATTGGTACGACACCTGGGGTATCGATTACTATTAGCCACGTGTGTATGCGAACAATCTGCTCACCTCTAGTCCAGCCAGGTACAGGTGATGTTGGTGCTGAGTACCTACCCTTGAGTACATTTATTATTGTTGACTTACCGACATTTGGGTACCCAACAATAGCTACCTTAACAGGTAATCTAGGTGCAACAGCCTTAATAGCTATCCTGAGCTTACGTGTACCTTTCCTCTCCTTAGCGCTGATGTACACGGTAGGGTGCTCCTGACTAAGATATTCCTTCCACTTCTCAACTACGTCACGAGGTATTAGATCTGCCTTATTGATCACTATGATTAGTTGCTTACCCAATCTACGAACAGTATTCTCAACTTCTCTACACCTAGTAACCTCAGGATCTCTAGCATCAACTACCTCAAGAACGACATCCGCATCATCGATAACCCTCCTAACTCTCCTCCAGTACTCCCTAGCTGTTGCGCTCATACTAAACCCCTACTCCTCACATAATCCCTCAAACAGAACCTCAACCTAGTTAAGTACTTCTTCGTAATCCTCCTTCTCGTTCTCACCAACGCAATATACCTACCACCTTCATCAACAGAAACAGCAATAACTCTTTCCCTACCAAGATCGAGAACGAAGTCCCTAGCAGTAACATCGAATTCTCTCACAGCTGTGTACAGCATGTAGAGAGAACTCGCTTCTCTACCTACATCACCGTGCGTGAGAGCCTCGATGACGCTACCTTCGTAGTTCAGTATGAACACTGCATCCAGACCGTAGGTATGAGCTATCGAGTATAGATCAGCACCGTAGGGTACTAGACTCGGGATCAACTTTTCAAGTATATTGAGTACATGCCTCCTCAACTGCTTCACTATCACCAGCACTAGAACTACCACTACGATAGTAATTACTAGCATAGGTAGCAAGTAGTTCCCCAGTGAGATTACACACATCACTTTATTACCCTCTCTCCCTAATCACAAGACATGAGGTAGACACAATGGTAACAAACCTACCAGCTGAAGCCAAGGCGAAGTGGATTAAGGTGATGGAAGCTAGGACTCCAGAGGAGAAGATTAAGGCACTTCAGGAGTTCCTATCTTCAGTCCCTAAGCACAAGGGTACTGAGAAGTTGATTTCATTTGTTAGACGTAGGATTGCTGAATTAAAGAGAGAGATTGAGCTTAGGGAGAGAGTTAGGAAAGCTGCTGGTGCTAAGAGAGTTAAGGTATACGTGGGTAAGGAGGGTGATGTTCAGTTAGCTCTACTTGGGTTAGCTAACTCAGGTAAGAGCGCTCTTCTCCGTGCTCTCACCAATGCTAAGGTTGAGGTTAGCGATGTACCCTACACTACGAAGTTACCTGTACCTGGTATGTTTATTTTTGAGAACATGTACTTCCAACTAGTTGAAGCACCATCAATAGTACCTGGCGGTGAGAGTACACTAACTACTTTAGCTATGTCAATTGCTAGGAATGCCGATGGTTTAATACTTGTTGTTGATCTGAGTAGTGATCCATTAAGACAGTTCGAGATCCTTAGAAGTGAGCTTGAGAGAGCACATATCTTGATTAATAAGCCGAGAGCTATCGTCGAGATTGAGAGGAGAGTTAGTGGTGGTATTCAGGTTGTCGGTAAGTTAGTTGGCTGTACAGTAGATGATGTAAGGAAGTTACTTAGTGAGTACAGGATACATCATGCACTTGTTAGGATAATTGGTGAAGCTACTCTAGACGACATTGAGAGAGCTATATTTGAGGAGTACGTCTACAAGCCAGCGATAGTCATTGGGACTAAGCTCGATGTAGCTGATGAGGTTACAGTTAGGGAATTCACTAAGGTAGTTGGTGAGAGGTATCCAGTGCTCACGGTCTCTAGCTTGACAGGTAAGGGACTGGATAGAGGGCTCATAGCTAAGACCATACTCACTACGCTCAATTTAATTAGAGTGTACACGAAGAGTCCATACCGTGATGCACCTGATGAGAAACCTCTACTAATAAAGGCTGGTTCAACAGTGATAGATGTTGCTGAGAGAATTCACAGGAAATTAGCTGAGAACTTTAAGTACGCGAAGATAATTAGATTTGAAGGTAGTAGAAAGAGAGTACTTAGAGTTGGTAAGGATTATGTTCTTCAAGATCGTGATATTGTTGAGATTCACACTGGATGATAGCTATGTCTGGTGTGAGAGAGGTTAAGATAACTGAGGATGGGTATAGGTTGCTGAAGGTTATTAAGGAGGTAGCTGGTTTAAGAAGTGAGGGTGAAGCTCTAGAATACGTGATTAAGAGATTCCTAGAGCAGAGTGAGGTGTTGAGGGAGATTCTGAGCAGACTAGATGTTATTGAGGGAGAGATCGAGGTCTTGAAAGGTAAACTAGATGAACTTCGTGAACTATTAGAGGTTAGGGAGCGAAGAAGAGTGAAGAAAGAAGTGAGAAAGTACTATGAGGATCTTGTCCAGTACATTGAGAGTAGGGTTTACGTATTCCCATCAGAAATCAAGGCTAAGAAGAAGCTCCAGAGGTTAATTGAGGAGGGTGCATTAGTTCATTTACGTGATGAAGGTCTTAATGTAGAGGTCGTAACGACAAAAAACGTTATTGAAAGAATACTAGCGAAGCTACCGCTCAAGGTAACTGACGTAGATAAGGTACTTACTGAGCGTGAACAGCAGCTCTTTGTATTACTAAATAGGCTAGGTTACGTACTGAAGAGAGGTGACATCTACGTTAGAGCTAGCTAAGCTGTGTGTGCTGTTACTTCAAGAGGTGCTAGTACTCGCTTCAATCTCTCAACTAGGTCCATAGCGACTCTACTAACTCTCTCTGGATTAGCTACGTACACGGTAATCCTCATGTAACACTCTTCCTCTGATAAGTCGGACAACACTATCTCAGGTGGTTTACTCTTATCGATCTCACCATATTTCTCTAGAAATGACCTAATCTTATCCTCAATCTCCTTCACATTAACTCTACCCCTACCTCTTATTCTCAACATTATACATATCCTGTATAGACCACGATAAATCATTATTGGGGTTCTCAAGAGGTCGTAATTTGGTATCCTAACTATGTGACCTTCATCAGTTCGAATCTCAGTGTACATAGGGGTTATCCTAATTACCCTACCCCTGATGTCGCTCTCTCTCAGGTGAACAACATCCCTTGTTGACACAACTCTAGATAGGACTATCACGTAGTAAGATATGTAATTAGCTATGACATCTCTAATGGATATCAAAGCTACTGCAAATAGTATTAACACACCATAGGCTATGTACTGTGAAACCCGTACAAGTAGTATTGAGATTATTGCCATGATGAGTATTATGGTTACGAATAGATTGAGTACGTTCCTAAGTTCATCAGCTGTTGAAGGTAGTATAACATCTTTCCTTTCTAACCTAGTAATGAGTTTACCTAGACCGATTCTGATGATTAGCACCGTGATTATCACAACAAGTAAACTAATTCCCTGCTCTTTAGTTATGAAAGCAAGCTCAAACACCATCCAAAACCCTCTACCTACTTAAACGTCTCCCTAAACTGCTTGACATGGTCCTTATGTACTAGAGCTATGATTACAGAGCCAGGCTTAATCGTGATATCCTGATCAGGGAGAACGAGCTTTTCACCATCAAAAACAGCCAATATCCTACTCATGGATGGTAGAGGTAACTCACTCAATCTCTTACCAACGCTAGTGTCATCCTCCTCAATCTGAAGAGCAACCAACCTATAGTCTGAGCCCATTGCTTCAAGAAGCTCAGTAACAGTTCTCCTACCTTCTACACGTGCCTCTAAGAGTGCGGCAATAGTCTTGGAAAAACCGAGACACTCAATACCTAACCTCATGAGTATTCTCTCAATCTTCTCATTATTGACCAAGGTAATAACCCTATCTGCCCCCAAGTTCTTAGCTATGACAGATAACATCAGGTTTACTTCATCACTACCAGTAGCTATGACAACGACATCCATACGCTTAAACTCTATACCCTGACGCTCAAGAAAATCCAAATCCGTGTAGTCACCTGTAACTACCAATACATCAGAAGTAGCAGCAACCTCTTCACATATGCTAGCATCTCTACCAACCAGGATAACGGAATGACCTTTCTGAGCTAGCTTCTTGGCTAGCTCAGCCGTTATCTCATTGGCTCCAACAATTAAGATATTCATGACTAAAGTCCCTTACCCAGAAGCACCTCAATACCTGTACTTTAAACTTTTTTCTTATACCTCATAACTACGACGAGTTGAAAGGAGAGATGCTCATGAAGTTAGTACTCAGACGAGAGAGAGTGCTAGGTCTGGTCATAGGTATCACAGTGAACGTAATTACGGTAATAGTGCTTTGGCATCTTGGAATAATTGATCTCTCTCACGTACCTAAGCTAAGCATTAGCTACCTAATACTAGCGTACATGGCACTGCTCACACACTGGATACTAATAGCTTTAAGAGCAAGAATCCTAGTAAAGACCTTGGGATCACATATCACACTTCTCAACGCGCTCAAAGTCAATCTATCATCCCTATACCTATCACTAATAACACCAACATACTTCGGTGGTGAACCACTCAGAGTGTATCTCTACTCAAGGTATGGGGGTATCAGCTATGGAGAAGCAGTGACAGTAGCTATGTGGGAGATAATCCTAGACACCACAGGACTATGCATACTATCGCTACTAGCTTTCACGTACCTGAGGTCGTTTTTCAGTATCAGTAGCTTCTTCATGCTACTCACACTCCTCGTCTTTGTTACACCTACAGCACTCCTCTACCTAACTGTGTATAGACTACTCAATGAGAAAACAATGCATAAAATCATAGGAGTAGTGAGGAAACTAGCTGAGAAAGTAGCTAATACACAGGTACTGAAGAATAGACTCAACAATAACGACATACAGAAAGTCATGAGTAAAGTAGAACTCGAGCTAGATAGCTGGTGCAAGAGCTTAAGAAGCCTACTCCAGTGCGGCGCAAAAGTACTAACTATCTTGATGGTATTGACAATTGCTCACTGGATAAATCTCTTCACAGTTGCCTACTTCCTAATATCTGGACTGGACCCTAGCTTCGACTTCATACTAAATACCTGTCTCCAAGTACTACTACATGCAGTGCTCGCCATACCAATACTACCCGGTGGTAGCGGTCTCTTTGATATAAGCTTCGTAGTCCTCTACTCCATGTGGTTAGGTAGGGAGGTAGTTGGTTCACTTCTAGTTTGGTGGAGAATCATAACCTACTATACACCACTCGTACTATCTGGATTCTTCTTTGTTAAGGTACTTGCTGAGGTAGGTACACGGAAGGGATAAAAGTGAGTAGGAGGTAGTTGTTACTGCAAGTAATTTGGTGATGTAGTATGAGAGATGTTGAGACCTTCCTCAGGAATCTAGATGTTTGGGTTGAAGATCAGAAGAGAGTTCTTGAATTTATTAGGAGGTATAGGAGTAAGCTAGATAAGTGTGATAGATTGGACCTAATTCTCACCATAAGGTATGTCTGCAGTAGAATGCTTAAGACTATCAAGGGATTTGAGACTTGGCTTCAATCACCATTCATCGTAGGTCCCATGCCGCTTGAAGTTGTTAAGGAGGTTCAAGAGAGGTTGTCCAATATAATGCTGAAGATTCTCGACCTAAGTATTGAGCACGTTAATGAGTACAGAAATCACCTAGTTAAGTTGCTTGAGAGTAGGGAAGAACTTCACCCTCTCTTTGAAGAGGAGGAAGAGGAGAGAGGAGAGACATCTAGAGAATCAAGGTATAGGATATAACTTGTTAACTCCCTCTACGTACTTTATTGATGGAGTTCCTGAGGTGATTATTTTTGAGTAGAGTAAGGTTTGGTGAGTTATGGGTAGAGAAGTATAGGCCTAAGAGACTTGATGAGATGGTTGATCAGAGAGATGTTGTTGAGAGACTTAAGGAATTTGTCAAGGCTAAGTCAATGCCCCACTTACTATTCGTAGGTCCTCCAGGTTGTGGTAAGACAACTGCTGCACTATGTCTAGCGTATGAACTGTATGGAGATAAGGTAGAGGAGAATGTTTTAGAGCTCAACGCATCTGATGAGAGAGGTATAGCTATGATCCGTGAGAAGGTTAAGGAATTTGCTAGGATGATGTCTACAGTACCCGATGTACCGTTCAAGATGGTGATACTAGATGAGGCTGACAACATGACGTCTGAAGCTCAGCAAGCACTTAGAAGAATCATGGAGGAACACTCGAGAACTACTAGGTTCTGTCTCATAGCGAACTACCTATCTGGAATAATAGAGCCAATTCAATCTAGGTGTGCTGTCTTCAGATTCTCACCACTACCAAAGGATGCTGTCTTCGAAAGACTAAGGTACATAGCTAAGTGCGAAGGTTTTCAAATAACTGATGAAGCTCTTGAAGCAATTTGGGACATCACTGGTGGAGACATGAGAAAAGCAATAAATCTACTTCAAGCAGCAGCTGCACTTACGAGAGTAGTTGACGAAGCTACAGTATACCGTGTCGTAGGCAGGATCAGTGCTAAAGACTTGAGAAACGTAATCCAATTAGCTGTGGAAGGTAAGGTAGGTGAAGCAGCGATAAAGCTACTCAACTTAATGACTGAGCATGGCATTAGTGGCGTTGACCTAGCTAAGCTACTTCACAGAGAACTAATCAAATTAAACGTTCCTGAGTACATAAAACCAAAGCTAGCTGATCTCTGTGGTGAATTTCACTATAGAGTTCTAGAGGGAAGTTCACCAGAACTACTTGTCCCATGGATTCTAGTGAAACTACATAATATCGTGAAGAGTTGTAAGTAGATCTGCTGTGAGGCATTCAGTTAAGAAATAGTAAGGTTTATTAGGGGGTAGAACTAGGGGAGCGTGGTTAAGGGTTAATAAAGGTTACGAATTATGAGCACCGAAATTACTTCTGGTAGGGGTTTGGAACGTAGGAAGGAGAACGTAAGTAGTGAAATTACTGAAGAGGTTAGGTGCCCAATCTGTGGTAGTACAAGGTTTGTTCAAGATTACCAAAGAGGAGAGATAATTTGTGAGGTATGTGGTTACGTATTCACTGAGAGGATAGTTGATAGAGGACCAGAGTGGAGAGCATTTACACCAGAAGAGAGGGAGAAGAGGAGTAGAGTTGGTTCACCACTAACTAGATTGACACCAGATAGCTTAGTTACGATGATAGATTGGAAGGGTAAGGACTACACAGGTAGGGAGCTAAGTCTCAAGAGAAAGCTAGAGAGCTTGAGATGGAGGAAGTGGCAGATCAGAATTAGGATGCAGACATCCATTGAGAGAAATCTAGCACAGGCAGTTAATGAGCTTCAGAGAATTGGTTCGCAGCTAGGATTACCGAGACACGTAATGGATCAGGCACTAGACATATACAGGCAAGCTCTTGAGAAGGGACTGGTTAGAGGTAGGTCTATTGAGTCAATAATGGCAGCAGCTATCTACGCAGCCTGTAGAATGTACAAGATACCAAGAACACTAGACGAGATAGCTAGATACACGAAGTCCGGTAGAAAGGATGTAGCTAGGTGCTACAGACTATTGCTTAGGGAGATAAACCTCAGAGTACCACTAGCAGATCCAATAGACTACGTACCTAGGATAGCTGAACAACTAAAGCTTAGTGGTATGTGCGTCAGGAAGGCTATTGAGATACTTAAGGAGGCCAAAAAGAGAGGGTTAACTGCAGGTAAGGATCCAGCGGGATTAGCTGCAGCAGCAATCTACATTGCATCACTCCTCCTTGGAGAAGTGAGAACGCAGAAAGAAATTGCACAGGCAGCAAGAGTTACTGAGGTGACAGTTAGGAATAGGTATAAGGAATTGGCTAAGGAACTAGACATTAAGATACCGATGAAGTGAGGCTACGTACTTGAGAGCATTAGACCTCCTCTGGGCTCCTTGGAGAATGAGATATGTCAAATACGCTGCAATTAGGAAACCCACTGAGGAGTGTATATTCTGTAAGGCTCGCGATGAAGTAGGTAAGGAGAGAGAAAACCTAGTGCTTTTTCGTGCAAAGTACTGCCTTGTAATGCTTAATCTATTTCCCTACAATACAGGTCATCTGATGATTGCTCCCTATAGGCATGTACCCTCACTTGAGCAGCTAAGTGATGAAGAGCTTACAGAGCTCATGGTACTTACAAAACGTTGTTTGAAGATGCTTCGTGAGGTGTATAGACCTGATGGATTTAACATAGGTATCAACATAGGTAGAGTTGCAGGTGCAGGATTTGAAGGGCATGTACACATACACATAGTACCTAGGTGGAATGGTGATACAAACTTCATGCCTGTGATAGCTGGTACTAAGGTGATCCCCGAGTCGGTACTGGATACATATGACACGTTGATTAAGTATACTCACTTGCTTAGAGAATGAGCAGGTTTATGACCCCGTTAAATAAACTTTTCTCTTTTACAACAACGAGGTGCTGTGAGTGAGAGAGTACGTAGTCGTTAAGAAAGACTTCTCTATCAAGGTACCTGCTGTGATCAGAAACGCACTGAAGCTAAAGCCTGGTACAGTGATGCAGATAGAGTACAGAGCAGATGACCACGTACTAGTGCTGAGACCAGTTGCTAAATTAAGAGTTAGAGAGGTTAAGAATGAAGGAAGTTTGGGTAGGTAGATGAGAGACTTCACAAACTACCTACTATGCTACAGATTAGTTAAAAGAGCTATCGAATTCATCTTACTTGAACACAATGATTCTATACCGAAGAACATGCTCTATGACATGGTTAGACAACTAGTCGAAGACGAAGTTAAGGTAACAGAGGACGTATTTGAAGCTGTAATTCAGGAACTCGAACAACTAGGATTTCTGGAGTTAGTGAATGTGAGAGGTCTATGGGTTGTACGGAGAAGGGATGTAGGCAATACTTAAAAGATCTGACTAGTGGTGTGGTATAAGGTGAAGCTATGAGCCAGATACAGCAACCTAGAGTTGAACCACCTCCACCACCAATAGTTAAGGTACCTAGGTTAATTACATTTGGTGGAGTACCACCGAGAATGTACAAGGTAGGTAGAGGATACTCCATCGGCGAGATAGAAGCTCTTGGACTAACAGTTCGTGAAGCTAGATTACTCGGTATATACGTCGATGAGAGAAGGAAGACAGTGTATCAGGAAAACATTGAGCGACTAAGAGAGTGGTTAGAGAAAGTTAAGAAGGGTGAGATTGTACCACCACAACCAACATTACCGAAGGTGATTAAGATTAAGAGGAAGAGAGGGAGAGTCTTCAGAGGCTGTACACCAGCAGGGTACAGGATGAGAGGTCTCTACAGCGTTGGACTACATGAGACACATAAGTGGAAGTGGAAGAAGAAGTACAAGGAGAGGATGCTGAAGAAGAGACACGAAGCAGCTAGGGCTAAGGGTGGTCACTGAAGCACTGCTACCTCTACTACACGATACCTAGTATCTTCAGTAGATCACTTAGGTTGTTTAGTGTTAGGTCCGGTGCAACTGATGTCTGTATATCTCTTCCACGTGTTAGGAGTATTGTCTTTATGCCTGCTGTCTTACCGCCTAAGATATCTTCCCAACTTGTACCCACGACCAGTACTTGAGTGGGTTTACACCTCATTTTCTTGAGAGCAACCTGGAATATCTTTCTATTTGGTTTAGGTACTCCAGTAACGTCAGCACTAACAACACCTATAAAGTACTTGAATAGCCCTGAGGATATCAGCATCTTCCTAGCTACGTCACCATCAAGATTAGTCACTATGCACAATGACATACCTCTCTGTCTCAACTTAGCTAATGCCTCCTCTGAATCCTGATAGGGTTTTGCGGCATTTATCATGCAGGTCATAGCTGAATCGGCTAGGAAACCGAGTTCTGTAGGACCAATGACAATATTATTTTCCTCAAGTAGTCTTCGTACACTATCTCGAATTATCTCCTTCATATTTCTAAACTGACCCCTTGCTATAGCATTTACATACCTTCTCTCGATTTCATTCCTCAACTTCTTCGCTATGGATTCCGTGTCCTCTCTAATTGGGTACTCTCTCTTCAGCATACTAGCTATGTTATTGACATACTCACTGTAGTCAAGCACAACATTGACGTCCATTAGCAGTCCTCTAATACCTAGTGACACAGCATTTCACCCAAGTAATTCCCTACTTGTGACTTAGACTTGTTTACTAGGTATTAAAGTATTAGCAAATGCTCTCAACTAGAGTATTCTGGTTACCTGCTCCATACCTTCTAAAGCTATCTAGTAGTGGTAGTACTCTAGCGAGGATGCAACATCCCTTACCTCCGTTCCTACAGTAATTAAGTAGCTTCTCATGCCTAATTCTCCACTCCTCCGGTGATAGGAAGATGCATCTCCTTCCATCACGTGTCTCACAGTAGTAAGGACAGGAACTATTTTCAACCATGTTCTTGACCCAACTCTGACTTAGTAAATGGGTAAGGTTAAGTCAATGTTTTGTTAAGTTATAGGTATAATAGTAGGAGGTACAGCTATCTTGTCAGCGCTCGAAGTTGTCTACAGGAAGGTTCTCGATAGAGTACTCAATCTTGCTAAGTACTTCACTACAAAAGTTACTCAACTCGATCTAGATGTGTATGATGTCTCTATTGGATCACACTGTGTTAGGTTATGGCTACTCAATAATGATGAGTTTTGGCACGATCCTAGGTTCTTAGCTGAGAAGCTATGTATTGATGAAGGTAGAGGTACCTCAGTGATAATCTTGTGTAGGATACCGAGTATTGTCGTGTACGAGGTTCAGACTAGCTTTGAGAGAGCTGAGAGATGGTATGGACTTAGGTATCAGGTAGATGTCTATGGTCTTAGTGTCTACGATACTAGGGTTGAAGCATCTTTTGAGAAGATAATATACACAGTGACTACGAAGTACATGCTTGAGGTTGTTAGGGACAACGAATTACTTACACAAGCTCACTACGGTCTACCCTGTCCCAAGTGTGGTAACGTTATTGAGCACTACTACGTATCTCGTACTTGGAGACCCTCATACATATACGAGTGTCCAGTTAGAGACTACTACATAGTGTGTAATCTCTGTGGTACTAGGATGAGAGGTGTAGAGGTGCTTACTCTGCTCATGGAGAAAGTAAGGGATATTAAGGTTTTTGAGCCTGAAAGAAGTAGTGATCGAGCATGAGTAAGAGGAGGAGAAGAAAGAGTGAAGAGAGTAAGGGATTGAGTATCCTATCCTTTGTCGAGGAATCTGAAGAGAAGCCAACTAAAGTAGTTGAGGAAAAAACAACCACAGCACCAACCTTAACAACCATACACACAACCGTAACAGCAAGCGAGGAGGAGCTTGTTGCTTCGTTCTTGACAAGATTTAAGAGAGTTACGAAGAAGGACTTAATCGATTGGGCTAAAACAAGGAGAATACCACTGAGTAAGGTGTTCACAGTAATTTCAAAGCTTGAGAAGGAAGGTAAGTTAGTTAAGAGATTAAATGATAGAGGAGAACTCATTTACGAGGTTAAGTTATCACAGTAGTGTTAGCTGATTGAGTGATGTAGGACTCTCGCACAGATTGATGAAGATTACACTTTGCGTATAACTACCTCGTCTATGCTGTGGATAACCGCACCTAAATTCTCGATAACTTTCTTTAGTTTCTCAAAGTCAAATCCTTCACCTTCAACCACTATCTTGACGGTTTCAGTGTTTACGTCAACTTCCTGTACAGATATCCTCACGTGCTTAACCCCAGCTACCTTCAGTATGCTCTTTGCTAGGTCAACTATTGAGGGGTTATGTGGTTTTAAGACGTCGAGAACCAATTTACAGACAACTTCTCTATCACTACTTAACATGTAGTCCTCACCGAGGATTCCTAAGTTAATGTAGATTAGTACCTCTTTAAAGCTTTTTTACTTCTGAGGCTACTACACAACAGGTGTCGAGATGAGTAGTGAGGTCGTGAGTGGTGTATCTGTTGAGGTCAAGCTCTACAAAGATGTTCCTCAAGACTCACTATTCGTGCTGGGTCTACCTGATGTTGGTCTTGTTGGTGCCATAGCAGTGATGCAATTGATTAGGAATTTGAATATGGAGGAGATTGGTTATATTGACTCTGATGTGTTTCCACCTATTGCATTAATTCGAAAGGGTGAACCTAAGAGACCAGTGAGAATCTTCTACTCGCAGACAGGTAATGTCCTCGCTCTAGCTTCTGAAGTTGCTTTACCGGTATCTGCTCTACCGGTGTTTTCTAGGTCTATCGTTGATCTAGCTAAGAAGCTTCGTGTAAAGTCCTTGGTGCTTCTTGGTGGTGTTCCAGTGCCAAATAGGTTAGATATTGAGAAGCCTAAGGTCTATGGTATTGGTGTGTTGAGTAGTGATAGGGAGTACCTTGAGAAAATGGGTGTTGAATTGATTGAAGAAGGGTTTGTTGCAGGTGCTTACGCACTAATAATGAAGGAATGCGTCAAGGAGGGTATTAGTTGTCTTGCTTTACTAGCTGAGTCCTACCTACAGTACCCTGATCCAGGTGCAGCTGCTTCAGTACTCGAGGTATTCTCTAAGATAACTGGTATATCGGTCGATATTGAACAGCTGAAGAGTGAGGCTGAGGAGCTAAGGCTTAAGTTGAGGGAACTAATGCAGAGAACTATGTCTGCTCTAAGAGAACAACAGAAGAGTTATGAATACACGTTACCTCTAATGTATGTCTAGGAGGGTTAAGCAATGAGTAGTGAGTACATTGGTGATGTAATTGAGAGATTCATGAGGAGAGTTACGAGAGAGATTAGGGAGATGATTGAGAGATTTGAAGAGGAGCTAAGAGGACCTCTCTGTGATCCATCAACACAATGTCTTGAACCACTTACAGAGATCTTCGAGACTCCTGATGAAGTTGTGATAAGGTTCGATCTACCGTATGTACGTGACAAAGACAGCATCCAGGTATCTGTTAGTGAAGATACGGTTACTCTCTACGCTAGACTTGAAGGTGTTAGCATTAGAACTGGTCACATAGTTTACAGAGGTGTTAAGTTCTTTGCATATAGGAAGAGTGTTAGATTACCATGCGAAGTTGATCCAGAGAGAACAAGAGCAAGATTTAAGGATGGTGTGCTCGAGCTGAGATTACCTAAGAAGGTAAAGAAGTACTACAGCATCAGGGTGGAGTAGCTGAATGTCGTCAGTAGCATTGAAGGGCTATGTAAATGAGTACTTACCTAAGATACAGGAAGCCTTGAAAAAGGTACTGAACGAGGTCAAGCTAAGGTACAGAATAGTTGAGGAACTTTACAACCATGTTGAAGAGTTCATCTTTAGAGGAGGTAAGAGACTTAGACCAATATCACTAGTTGCAGCGTACTACTCTGTCGGTGGCAGTGAAGTCGATGACCTATATAGAGTAGCTACATGCGTTGAGCTACTACACAATGCATCGCTTATACATGATGACATAATTGATCGAGATACCATCCGGAGAGGGGGCCCAACATTCCACGTTAAGTATGCTATGATTTTCAGAGATAGGTACGGAGCAAGGGACTACAACCACATGGGACTATCATTCGGTATCATTGGTGGTGACCTACTGATAGCACTCGGCATGTACGCAATAACCTCAAGTAAGTTTAGAGATGACCAAAAAGCACGAGCACTTGAGAGCTATATGAGAGCTTTCAAGTGTATTGTTGAAGGTGAGTGCCTTGACATCACCTACCCATACGTTCATGATGTAAGTGAGGAAGACTACTATAGGATGGTTGACCTGAAGACCGGCGCTCTCTTCGTAGAGTCGCTGACTATAGGTGCTATCTTGGGAGACGCAACAGAGAGACAGATAACAGCACTTAGGAGATACGGAACATATGCAGCTAGAGCATTTCAGATTCACGACGATGTACTCGGTATCTTTGGGGAAGAAGAGGAGGTAGGTAAGCCAATAGGTAGCGATATTCGTGAAGGGAGAAAGAACCTACTGATCATTAAGGCTCTTGAGCTATTTGATGAGCGGGAAAGAGCTAAGCTACTGAAGGCACTAGGTAATCCACAATTGACCAAGGAAGATGTTCTCGAGATTAGAGATCTCATGAAGGAGAGAGGGGTACTGGACTACGCACTAGGTAAGGAGAGGGAATATGTCGGGAAAGCTATAGAGTCACTCACACTAGCTGACCCACCACTGAGATCACGTGAAGTAGAGTTCTTTAAGGAGTTAGCAAGGTACTTCATCGAGAGAAGAAAGTAGATCTCGAGTGAGTGTGCTAACCCGGCCTTCCTGATATGTGATGATCCTTAAGAAAAGCGAAATTACACACAGTATATTCCTCGTGATGAGTTAGGTGGGGCAACTGAGGAGATGAGGAAATTCCCGCCTTCACTGAGGTACCTACATGAGGGTGGGAGTAGTCTACAGCGATGTATACCTTAGACATAGACCACATACATCACATCCAGAGAGTCCACAGAGATTGAGGAGTGTAGTTGATGAGTTGAAGAAGAGAGGTGTACTTAGTAAGGTACGGTTGATTGAGCCAGAGGTAGCTGATGAGAGGTTACTGGAGTTAGTTCACGATACCAAGTACATCGAACTGGTGAAAGACTTCTCTAAGAGAGGTGGTGGATTCCTAGATCCTGACACTTATGTATGTGAAGAAACCTACAGAGTAGCACTACATGCTGTAGGTGGTGTTCTCAAAGCCATAGACCTAGTACTGAGCGATGTCTTCGATGCTGTTTTCTGCTTAGTTAGACCACCAGGACACCACGTAGGTAGGTATGGTAGAGCACTTGGAGCACCTACACAGGGCTTCTGCATATTCAATAACGTAGCTATTGCTGCGAAGTACTTGGTCAATATCAAGAAGATAGATAGAATAGCTATTGTAGACTTTGATTGTCACCACGGTAACGGTACGCAGGAGGTGTTCTACTACGATAACTCAGTACTTTACATGAGTACACATCAAGACCCTAGAACAATATACCCTGGTACTGGGTACGTTGATGAAGTTGGTGCGGGTGATGGTGAAGGCTATAACATAAACATACCACTACCACCATTTTCTGGTGACGATATCTATCGAGATGTAGTTGACAACATAGTAACACCAGTACTCTCACAGTACAGACCCAGTATAGTACTCATGTCGGCAGGCTACGACGCACATAGAAGAGATCCAATAACAAACATGAATCTCTCAGTTAATTCCTTCACATACCTTGTAACGAAAATAATTGAGGTGATGAGGCAATACACTAGACCAAAGCTAGTACTCGCTCTAGAGGGAGGTTATGGCATTGGATTGAGGTTAGGCGTTTACTCAACTCTATGTACGCTACTTGAAGAAGAGTGCACGTTAGAACCTGATACCGTTAGTGATAACTTGACGTGGTCTTACTGGCGTAGGACGAGGAGTGAGTTACTTAGGTTACTCAGTAGGTACTGGAGCATGTAGCTTAGCTGAGTGCCTCTCCTCCTATAGATCAGCAGTTAACTGAAGGATTGTCTAATGGATATACAAAAGTACAGAGGTGTGAAGGGGAGGAATACTGTAGTTGATAAAGCTGTTTAATTTAGCCTGTGTCCTCTGTACCTACATAACCTACATAACTTGATAGAGAAGGTTGGAGGATTGATGATTCTCATTGAGAAGTGTAATTGTCATATGAGGTAGCTTATCTGCTATCAAGTAATTTCCTGAATTTTATTACATCCCTCAGGGAAATCATGAGGATGGGAGCCAACTCAGTGGGGGTTCTCTCCTCACAAGTCGGCAGCGCCTACCCTCAGCATCCTGAAAACAGAAGTCCAGTATCAAAACTTAAACATTATACTACACTGCTTTAAGGTAAGAAAAGGTATTGGTTAGAGACCTTCTCTCTCCTTTATGTATTTAGCAATTACTGGAGCTACTGATACGTGAGAATACGGTGACTCGATTGTGTCTGTACCAACGATATCCACCACACCTGCACTCTTCATCCTCTCGATAGCACCGGGTGCTAGTACGAGGTGGACTACTGCGGCAAATACTCTACGAGCACCTAACTGCTTAAGTACCTTCGCAGCTTCCGCTACTGTTCCACCAGTACTGACTATGTCATCAACTATCACAACATCTCTATCCTTGACCGATACCTCGCCCCTAACCTTGATCTGAACCTCCGTAGCACTTAACCTCTCCTTCTCGAGCACTGAGTACGTAGTCCCAAGCTCTCTACCCATGATGCTGGCCCACTGTTCTGACTCCTCATCAGGACCGATGATTACGGGTTTCTCTAGCTTCCATACCTCCTTAACGAACTTCGCTAGTAGAGGTATCGATGTGAGGTTAGTAGCTGGGACCCTGAATACTTCAGATACGTCGTGGAACCTATGTAGGTGCATGTCAACTGTAACCACTTCGTCAACACCAACAGCCTCTAGCGCTCTAGCAATTGCTACAATGCTTATTGGTTCACCTGGCTTAAATCTAGAGTCTTGTCTAGCGTACGCTAGATACGGTATAACAGCTGTAACCTTCTTAGCGCCAAGACCTTTAGCGGCTTCGACAAGCAGCAGTAGCTCAAGTAGGTAGTCGTTTGGTTTCCTAGCTAAGCTCTGAACGACATACACAGAAGCACCGGAAAGATCTTCAGCACAAATCCTTAAATAGGTCTCACCATCCGGAAATACCTTCCTCTCAACACCCAGTACCTCAACACCGACTTCCTGAGTGATTTTCCTAGCTAAGTTCTCACTAGCAGATCCAGGGACGACAAATACCTTACCCATCTCGACACCTCTTAGCAGAGAAGTGATTGAAACCGCATAAAAACTCTTACCCCTACCTCACCAGTATATCTGGTCTTTCAAACCTATAGCCATTAATCTCCACAGTTAGCATAGGCCACTCACTATCGTAAGTTACATTGATAAGGCCTTCGCTAGTCACAATGAACGTATCCTCTACCTTGGTACCCGTTATGGTTGGATTCCAGGACACAGCTTCATACTCACCAAAGCACCTCTCAGTACGTAGATCAATGACTATCTCCCTAGGTAGGTACGAAATCCATCCACCCTGTGTATGTCTTTCCCACTCATCAGGATAACCTAGAGAGCTAAAGACCTCAATACCCCTTCTAAGAGCATCACAGGCCTTAGTACCTGGTCTAGTCATACTGAGGTACGTTGCATCAACCTTAGCAACCGCTTCATACCTCTTCCTGAGTTCAGCAGGTAGAGAACCAAAGTGAACAAGTCTCGTTAAGGTTACGTGAAGACCCCACTTCTCAGCAGCAATAGACACAATAACGTGCTCATTGATCTTCCGATCCTTGGGTAGCGGGTGTCTGTACTTGAAGGCTCTATCGTCAGCAGCTATGAGGATCACTGGCAACCTAATACCATATCGAGCAAACTCATGTAAGAGCTCACTAGCTAATTCCTGCTCCGTGGTACCTCTACGAAGATCCCTCAAGACACTACTTAGCAACTTAGCTGAAGTAGCACCGAGCTCCTTCAATCTACCAACCTCATAGGTTGTCAGTACTAGACGAAGCTCTCTAAGATGAGGCTCAATACATGTGCATCCAGGAACTGGGACGTCAGTACCGATAGAACTAACACCCTTCAGATACTCGAGAGCAGCATCAAGAGGTGACTTCTCATACCACTTATGGACAACGGTCCTATAACCTAGCTGTGAAATAGGTTCCTCATCTAAAATCCTGTCAATCTCATTATTCGTAGTGAAGAGCAGCTTCTCCTCCTTAGTAATTACGAGAGCAACAACACTCTCATCAGTACTGTGGAGAATGTGGTACTCACCACCACAAGTAAGCCAAGAGACATTTCTCCTACGTGTCAACACTATTGCATCTAGGTTTAGAGAAGTTAGGAGGTTACGAAGCTTCTCCTCCTTAACCTTAGCCTCCTCAAGTAGCTCGGGTACAGACATGATATCTGATACTCTTTAAGGATAATTTATCTGTTTGATACCTTAGAAAAGCACCTGGCATTACTCAACTTCGTCAAGTCAAAGCTAGCTAAACCAACTTCTCCACAGTGACCAATCCAGTTCAACACCAGCTTCCTTCAATCTAAAGAGTGTAGTATCGTATGGATCTACAACCTCTTCCTCAATCAACCTCAGTAGCTTAGGATCTATGCTGTAGAGCTTCTCGAGTAGAGCTACTCTCTCCTCCTTACTCATGATCCTAGGATCTGACATTACCGCTACGTGAAATCTACCCCATGCACCTTCCTCAACGAAGTACTCTATGGTCTTGAATGGTAGCTCAAATGCTTGCGGTATAGCACCTGTCTTCCAGGTAAATGCTTCTGGTGTTCCCGCCTTCAAACTAATCCTCACGTACACCTTACTGAACTTAAGTACATCACGAACATAGTCCCTATCCAATCCCATCAATATACCGTTTGTCTCAAGTATGAATAGCTTTATGTAGTCACACCTCTCAACATACTCAAGCACCTTCAGTAGATGATCCCTACCAATCGTCGGCTCTCCACAGGATAACCTTGCTTTCCTAAATCCATACTTCCTAGCTACCTTAGCTAAGTTCTCACACACCTCCTTAGGACTGTAGTAAGTTCCATACCTCTCTGGGAAATCTCTGGATAGAGGGCTCCAACAGAAGAAGCATCTGAGGTTACAACCTACGACAGCAGCTGTAGAGATACCACGATACACTCCAGCACCATAAAAACTCGTGTACTTCCTCCATTGTTCACCATCCACGTACTTACAGACTATTTCCTCAGTCCATTTACTGACCTTGATTGGGTCATATGATTTGAATTGTCCTTTCTTGATGTATCTTGGGTACTCTGGCGGTACTTTGATACTCATGCTTTCTCATGAGGTTTCTCGTTCTGTTATTGAAATTTCTTGTGTTTGTGAGTTAGCTTATTAAGGCCCGTTGGTTGTGGGTGTTTGTGTGATGAGGGATTGGGGTTCTGATGTGTGAGGAGATGTAGCCTAGCTGATTCAGTGGTGATTTATCATGCACTTTCTCATTCGTGAGGCTTCTGTTGGTGATGTGTCTGACATAGCTAGTATCAATAATGAGGGGTTTCCGTATCTGGAGGAGGTTCCTCCTGAGTTCTTTAGGTGGTTAATACTTCACGGTATAGGTAGGTTCTTGGTGTGTGAGGTTGATGGTGAGGTTGTTGGTTTTGCTCACTTCGATGCTATTGGCGATTGTGGTGTTATCTATAGGATTGGTGTTCGTGAAGACTTTAGGGGACGGGGTATTGGTTCTGCTCTACTTCATGAGGTTGAGAAAGTGCTTAGGGGTCTAGGCGTTAGTAAGGTCGTTGCTTATGTTGCTAAGAGGAGGGGGTCTGCTCTTAGTTGGTTTCTTAGTCGTGGCTACCACATTGATCATAGGTTGGGTTCCGTCACATATACTTGGTGGGTTGCTGGTGAGTTAAGTCCTTTAAAAGAGGTGTGTGAGGTTACTGGTCGAGATCTAGGTGATGTATTGAGTGTAGGTGGTTGGAGGAAGCTATTCTGGTGGTATCCTGACTTGGGGAAGTACCTCAAGTACTTGAGTACAGCACCTGGTCGTGTGTATGTTGATAAGGAGTCTACGTGTCTAGTTCACGTGATTTCTTATGGTTGGGTCTCCTACGTTGAGTATGTGGTGCATCGTGGTGTTGATAGGAGGAGAATAGTTGATGTAGTTTGCTCGGCAACAGAGTTAGCTGCGAGAGCTGACGATGTACCGTACTGTGAGGTACCGCTTGAGCCAGAGGGTTTACTAGGTTCTGTATACCATGGTACTTGGGTTGAGGTACCTGTCATGAAGTACATTAGCTAGTACTTCCTATCAAAGAATGGGTTCTTACCTTTACAGGTTAGTGGAATACCAACAACAATATCAGCATCTATCAGCCCTAACTTCCTAGCTGCTACGCCTACTGAGAACATGATTCTATTATCGATGTTCATCTCGGAAGCTACCTTCACCATAGACCCAATGGCAATACCTAGGTTCAGTAGCTGAAGAGCACAGATAGGACCTCTGTATGCAGGTCCCTCAACACTACAGGACCTCTCCCTAAGTTCCCTACATGTCAAACCACATGCACCACAATTGACCTCAACAACTCTAGGACTCTTCAAGCCAACTAAGACAATAGCCTTTGCCTCTCTGATACTCCTAGCATCTCTAATGAAGAAACTCCACTCCGGTACTTCCTTACCAAGCTTCTCCATGAAATTCGCTAATCTCTCAATCTCCTCACCTGTAATGACCTTGGTGACTATGTCATCTATTCCACGTGTCTTAGGTGCTGTCCTAGCTGCTGCGCACATGAGCTTAGCCGTGATCAGGATCGCATCGTATTCAGCATCAATACCCTCAATTACGGTCATGACCACCACCCATCACCTAGGTGTCTCAAACTCCATTCTCTTAGATAGCTCCTCAGTACGCGCTTTAAACTTCTCTAGGTCAACTATGTATCTCTCGTGAGTACCCTCGCCAATAACTACATCACCTGAGTAAGCTCTCACCTTAAAAAGCAACCTCCTACCACTAACCTCAACTAACTCAGCCTCAACAGTGACCTTGGTACCTACTTTCGCCGGTGCCTTGTGAACTACATCAACACGAGTACCAACAGTTACTTGGCCAGGTGAGAGATAATTGTCGACAAGTAGCTTAGCACACTCCTCCATCCACGCAATCATCATGGGAGTAGCTAGAACTGGTACACCACCACTACCAAGAAACTCAGCAATGTGATCAGGACCAACAACCTTAGTTATCACATTCTTGAGACCAGGCTTCAGCTCAGTACTAGAGCACATAACTAGCACCCAACCTAGAGGTAGTAGGGTAGAGACATTATAACGATTCCCCTAACCATAAGTGCAAAGGCAATCCCCTAGGTACTGACCATAGCTATGTAGAGAACTCGTGAACAAAATCACGAATTAATCTAGAGTACCTCGTTAATCTATGGTCCATGGTGGTCCCCCTATCGATTATGTGTACGACTCTGTAACCTAGTAACGTAAGTAAATCTGAGAGTAACTTCCTGTGACACCTATAGGGTATCTTCTCAGAGCACATGATAGCAGTACGATAACTACCAATAACTTCAAGTAACTTCTGGAAGTAAACTCGAAAGACCTCTGTTCTCATGTGATAGACATAGGCTAAGAAGCCTCTACTCAACTCATCTCTAACATGAAGCTCAGTACCCCGAGGTAGCTTCCTGTAACCACCAAGACCTTCACCTAACCACAGGTACTCAATACCCCTCCTCCTAAGCTCTATCTCGAGAACCTCCTTGCTGAAATGTGGGTACTTACGTGATGTAGGAAATCTGCGGACATCAACTAGGTACTCAATTCTGTAGAAGATCAGAGTACTAATGAACGACTCTAGACTACGATTTGAGTGCCCAATAGTGTACACCTCCCTACATCGATCCTTAGTCACTACCTCCATCACCTAGAGGTAAAAGTTAATTACAGCGTCTTTATCTATGCTGTGGTAAGGTGATTACATGGGTAGAGTACGTTGTCTCTGCGTTACTTGTAGTAGAGATGGTAGAGGTGGCTTCTTCAGTATTGACGAGAATGAAATCATTAAGGCTCTAAAGGGTGAGAGCTTAGTTAAGTGTCCTTACTGTGGGTCAACTAAGGTTAAGGTTTTGGAGAAGAGGTGGTTTGAAGAGATTAAGAAGAGGCTAGGTATTGAGAGGAGTGGACTCTACGTCAATCCTCAGTAGTAGAGGTTAGTGATGTGGTGCTAAAGGCCATAGTATTCGATGTTGATGGTACGTTAGTTGATAGTGTGGATGCTGTTGTAGAGAGCTTTAGGTTAGCTGCTAAAGAACTTGGAGTAGGTATTGATCTAGATGCTGTGAAGAGACTTTTAGGTTTACCTAGTAGGGAAATTGCTAGATTGGTAGGTGTTCCCAGCAACTTACTAGATAGATTTGTTGAACTTCGTAGACAGTACATGGGGATGCTGTGGAGTAGGTACGTTAAGCTCTATCCAGACGTCATTGAGGTATTGTCAGAGCTACGTCGTAGAGGATTTAAGCTTGGAGTAGCCTCAGGTAACATCAGGAGTAGGCTAGAGTTCATGCTGAATTACTTCGGTATTGCTCAGTACTTCGACGCCGTAGTAGCTCAGGACGAAGTCCAAAGACCCAAACCATACCCTGACATAATAGTTGAGGCATTGAGGAGACTAGGTGTTGAACCAGAGGAATCGATCTACGTTGGTGATACGGTAATAGATGTAGTTTGCGCTAGATCAGCAAATGTAAAGATTGTAATCGTGAAGAGACCACATGTCACTGATGATCTAGGTGCAGACTATGTGATTAGAGATTTACGTGAATTACTCAACTTAGTTGATGAACTAGCGAGATCTAGGTGATGAGTGCCCGGATTAGCTGATTGATGAGGAGGAGTTGCTCAGCTGAACTCGCTAGCTCGCTTAGCCTTTCGCATACTTCGCTATTACCTCAAGTACATTAGCTACGTACTCTCTAACAGGGGATGGTATCTTATCGAGACCTACCTCGAGGAATCCTCTAACAAGCATTGATGTAGCTTCCTCCTCAGTGAATCCCTTAGACATCAAGTACTCTAACTCATCTCTAGAGATTCTACCGAGAGCAGCCTCATGAGTAAGCTCAGCAAGCTCAGTACAGGTCCTCAACATAGGTATTGCCTCACCTCTAGCCCTTGTAGACAGTATGAGACCCTTACAGTCAAGATGACCCTTACACCTCCTCTCACCAACAAGCTCACCTCTCATGACTACATACGCCTCATCCCTAATAACGGACCTAGAAACCACCTCACCTCTCGTATCATCACCACTAAACACAATACAACCACCAACATCCAATTGCGAAGTCCTACCAGCTAGGAGTATAGTTGTGAGGTATGCCTGAGCATCCCTACCAACTAAGTAAACGGTTGGGTACATCTGAAGAGATTTGACAGGAGCCATAGTCACATAGTAGCTAACGAAGAAACCACCATCCTCAACAATAGCTGCTTCCCTAGGCCTAACATGAGTTTCATGACCCCAGAAGTGAACCATAGTAAATGTCAACTTAGCATTCTTCCTCACGTAGAACTCAGAGACACCTATGTGAAGCGCCTTTGTAGGTAAAGACGCACATGCTGTCACGAGATTCAGCTCAGCACCTTCATCAACGATAATTACGTTATGCACCAACTGAGCAACAGACTCCCTATGAATGAAGAGACAAGCCTGAATAGGCTCCTTAACCTTAACACCAGGTGGTACATAGATGAAGTAACCATGCTTACCATATAGCTCAGTAGCAGCAGTGTACTTATCGAGATCAACAGGTACAGCACGCCAATAGTAATCACGAACCCAATCAAACTTCTTCAAAGCATCCTCAATACTCGTAACGACAACACCATACCTCCTCAACTTCTCAACAACATAAGTCCTCACAACGCTGTAATCAAGCTGAAAGTACGTACCACCAACCCTCTCCTCACTAACATCAACACCCAACTCCCTAGCCCTCTCAACAACACCACTAGGAAGCTCCTCAATCCTCCTCTCCTCAACAGTAGCAGGAACAGAAGTAATGAACTCACTAAAATCAACATCAACACCATAGGGAGGTACCTTACTCAACGCATTCTCAGCTCTCCTTCTCAACTCAACCCTCCAACCAGACATACAGAGACACCACACAGCAACTCGACAAGAGAAGACAATGAAGAAAGAGAAATACCTTACTCAAGAAAATTAGAGAGCGGTGAACAGACATGAGTCTAGAAGCACTCATGGTGATAGCAGATCTAATAGCAATGGTATCGAGAACCTACGGAGTAGAACCAGATACACCAAACTACCTAAACTACCTCCTCTACAGATTTAACCAAGTATATGCACCAGCAGGAGGACTAAACTGTAGAGAACTCGAACAAAGACTAAGAGAAGACCGTGAGAGGAGGAGAGACGTACTAATCAAGTTACTACATGAATTCACGAGAGAGTACGTAGAGGAAGTACGTAGGAGGAGAGAGAATACGTACCTCACAAATAGGTACTACCTACGTGAATCAATGTACCTACCATGGAGAAGCAACTGGTAGATAGGAAGCGGCTAAGACTAAAATAACGAGTAACTGAGAAATAGCGTAGGTGATGAGCACCTGAGCAGCAGAGAGATGAAGAAGCACTTGCCCAACTGACAACACAAAGCAACCTTTAAAACCCAATTAAAGACAACACAACTAGATGCCCCGGTCGTATAGCCCGGTCAAGTATGCGGGCCTTTCAAGCCCGTGACCCGGGTTCAAATCCCGGCCGGGGCACCAAAACCTCATCCCCACTACCCACTACATACCTATTTAGTTCCTCTCGAGTTTAGGTCCTAATTAGTTTCAGGGCTGAAGGTGGGAGCTATAGTTAGGAGGACTAAGTCATTTCTGATCGAGATCTCTATGGCGCTTCGGCATGGGCTGGAATGGGTTTGTGATAGTAATTCCTATAGCGGTTGAGTAAGTTGTTGGGTTTGAGTTCATGAGATTACACGAGGTGGATGTTGGAGGATTTTCGAGGTTATTGGAGTTGGGAGGTAGAGTATTTCTCACATTCACTAATAGTGTGTAAACTCCGGAAATACGTAAGGTGGGGTTTCTCTAGAGATAGGTGTAATTGTGGTAGCTATAGTCGTAACTTACCTCTCAACGTTTTCTCTGTTATCTCCATTGTTGGTTTTTGCTCTAGCCGTAGTCATGGACAGGTTAGTAACACTCTTCTTGAGTGTGTGGATAGGTGTATTGATGGTTATACAGTACGACGTCCTTGGAGCGACTGTTAAGACTTGAGAGTAAATAGTTAACTGGTGCTTTTGTAGGTGCGCTCTATGCTTTAGATACTATAACCATACGTACATTAGCGAGTGTGGCTGTACAGGGGGGTCGTAAGTGCGTGTGGAGCAAGTTTCATAGGTTGAAGTCTGGGTTCTTCCTCAACAATACCAATGATGGTATACCTGTACTGGGATAAGCGCTATACTCGAAATTCAAATAAAATTCAAATAACTGTTTTCAACTTCCAATGTTTACTCGCGCTGAGGTTTTTGTACTCAGTTGGTTCTTCTAGAGAGCGTTCAGGTGAAGAGGATGGCTAGTAGTACCATCATCACGTATAGAGAGAGGATACTGAATGGGTCGATAGTTCGGACGCTCTTATGGTTGTCGTGGCCAGTTATTGTAGGTACTTTCGCTATGATGACTTACAACCTCGTTGATGCGTTGTGGCTTGGTAGGTTGGGTAGGGATGCTTTCGGAGCACCCACAGTTAGCTGGCCTTTGATAATGTTGTTCAATGCTATAGGTATGAGTATTGCTCAGGCGGGTACAGCATTGATATCTCAGTACTTTGGTGCTGGAGATTATGAGATGAGTAGTAGGTGTTCTGGTCAGTTGGTAGCTCTGCTCGCGGTACTAGCTCTATCCATTAGCATGCTAGGTGTCTCTACTGTTCACATTCTTCTAAAGTTAATGGGTGTTCCTAAGGACATCTATCCGTTGGCTGTTGCGTACTCTAGGGTTATCTTTGCGGGTATCCCTCTAGCATTTCTAGGATTTGCGTTTTCAGCGATTTTGAACTCCTTAGGGGATACTAGAACTCCTATGAAGTTAGTTCTGATCTCGGCTTTGATAAATATCGTATTGGACCCAATACTCATCTTTGGACTCTTTGGGTTACCGGCATTGGGTGTTGTAGGGGCTGCGCTAGCAACACTGTTGGCGAGGGGGATTGTTTCGTTTGTAGGTCTCTACATGCTTGTAAGGGGAGTTCATGGGATTAAGTTGCGTCTCAGGTGTATGAGGATTGAGAGGTGGTGGCTCAGGAAGGTGGTTTCCATAGCTGTACCCATATACATCCAGTCATCTTCGAACGCGCTGGGTTTCACTGTCATGATGAGTATAGTGTCTCGATTTGGCTCCGTAGCAGTTGCTGCGTATGGGATAGGTATCAGGATTGTAGATATCGTACAGGCGTTTACGATGGGTATTCAGAGAGCTACCTCGATTATGGTGGGTCAGTGTGTTGGTGCTGAACTCTATGATCGAGCGAAGAGGATCTCAAGAACGTCAATAACTCTCGTAACCTCAATCCTGGGGGTGGGAGCTATCGCCATATATGTGTTTAGGGATGCTGTAATATCATTCTTTGTACCTGATCCCCTTGTCATTGAGGAGGGGGACGTATTCTTGAGTTACTTCGTCTGGAGTATTCCGTTCTTTGGTATCTTCTTCGTGTGTAATGGTGTTGCCCAGGGTTCTGGCCACCCTGAGGCTATGACTGTGATATCTGTAGTGAGGCTGTGGCTATTTAGGATAGGTTTATCGGTACTGCTTGCACTGTACCTAGGTATGGGGTCGACAGGTATTTGGGTGGCGATGTCGGTGAGTAACGTAGCTGCTGGCTTACTATCTCTAGCGTGGATATCGAGGGGGACGTGGCTTAGGAGAGTTATAGAACCGAGAGAATTATCGATAAAAACACCGTTTCAAACTTAGGAAATCTCCGAAGCTCAAAGCCTCCTAATCCCCTTCACCATCTTCCAGGCTCTCTATCAGACCATGTAACTAGATAGTAACTGTCGCTCGTGCTCGCTGTAATCGTGAACATTGGTAGTTCTAGGACCACTGTCGCTACTTTCTTCACTGACCAGATATATGGTTCACTACCTCGTGAGATGTCTAGAAAACCCTCAATAGCGAAATCAGTTTCTTTCTCTGCATTTGGTGCATTAGTTAATAGCTGATACGTGATTTCACACCAACGTGGTATATCAGAATCGGCGGAGTACCATAGATAGTCAGGAGCTACACTAAACGATACAGCTACGTATGGTGGGCCGAAGCCTATTGTGAATGTAATGGATTGAATCCAAGATTTTGTTCCCTGTGGTCTGTAAGTTACTATCAACTGCTCATCATACATATCGTATAGTGAATTATAATATGTGTACCATTCGTAAGGGGACCAACCGCTCTCGCCTTCAAGCCATTGGACAGAAACAATTACGAAATCTGGTCCGCTATACGTCACATAGCAGTAAACTTTATCGTAATGAGTATATTCGCCAACTACTTGCTCTTCATACGTTATCCCTAGGACGTTGTAGACGTAGCCCATGAATTCATATCCAACAATCTCAACGACATCCTGAGGAATGTAGCATGTTGCTGGATTGAATCTAGATGCATGGGTGTGTACCCTAAGTGCATTGGACTTCCTAGTCTTCAATACCTCAATAATGTACTTCACTAACTTCACTGCAACACTCTTAAGGGTATCCTCCCTATATGCCCAATCACCCTTCGCGATATATCTGAAGTACCCTGGTATAGCTCTTAGCTCACCAATCCTCAGTATAGCTAGTCCAAGAGCTATGGTATTATTCCCAAGACTAAAGCTAGGTACTTTAACACCTTTCCTCAATTCAACGTCCTCGGTTATGGCTATTGTTAAGTTGTTGAGAACAAAATTACTCAGTAGCTTCGATGCTACAATGTGCGTGGTATTACCGTAGATTACAAGTACTCCATAGTTCATGAGGTAGCTAGCAGTTACCTTGCTCAGATCCGTGATTGTGTAGTTATCTTGCCTTAACAACCAATTAGAGTCAATGAGCGTCAGATTTGCCCACTGTAGATACCTGTGATCTAGGTAGTAGAGTACACACACCTTAACAGTAGGTACTAACTTCTTGACTTGATTAAGTAGTGACATGTAGTAGGGCACCAAGTCTTTACAGCTTAGAACATATACCTTAAGGTACTTGACCTGTTCTGCACTAGCACATTGTCCTTCACTGGAAGATAAGGTAGCTAAGCGTAGATGTAAGACACTCATTATTGGTAGTAGCGTGATGAGTACAAGCACAAACACGTAGTATCTCATTACGTTTCACCACAGATGAACCATGCTAGCTAATTCAGAGGTGGTATCACAGCGCTAGATATCCAACCCATTTCAATCTACCTGACTTCACATCAATGGTAAATCCAACAATATCACGGAGACCAAGTATGAAAGTGTTCAGGACTTCGTAACTCTTCAGTATCTCCTTGACTTCAGTACTTAACCTAGTTAAGACCGCCACTGAAGGTCCTACAGTGATGTCCTCTATAATCAACGTATCGATTACACATAGCCTACCTTCAATCTGACAGCAAATACCTCTCAACAATATCCTCTCTGGTCTCTCCAGTAGCTTTACACCAATTTCATTAGCTAGCTCCTCATCAATTATGCTGTATGTAGCTCCTGTATCAACTAGTACATTACCTTCAGTAACTCTTCTACTTCCTTTAATGACTACTCTAGCTTTGATGATGGGATTTACCTCCACTTAAATCCCCATTGATATTGAGTATGATTTAAGCTATAAGGGGTGTTGTTTTGGTGCTTGGTTACTGCTTTCTTAGTTCACGTAGTGTTTTGGTGAGGTTTTCTGGTAGTATGTCTGTTATTGGTTCTTGGTGGAGTACTTCCATGAATCCTCTGTCGTTTGTGTAGTATGGTTGTAGTGGTTTTCTTGCTCCTATCCTTATGAGTAGGGGTAGGTCTGTTCCTGGTAGTGAGTACATGCTCACGTTTATGCTATCTGTCTTCACCGCTTGTCTGTAGGGGTTGAGTAGGTTCTTTATGTCTTCAGCTAGGTACCTTACTTCGCTATCACTTAGCTCCCTTATGTCACTTACCTGAGCTGTGCCTATAATTTCGCCAGGTATCCAAGGTGCATAGGCTACGATCCAGGTCACTAATTTACCTCTCCATAGGAATCTCTCACCTAGCTTCTCTTCAGACTCCACTAGGTCCTGAATGAGGTCTGTGCCCCACTTACTCCTATATTCCCTGTACTTCTGTAGGAGTAGTGCTGTGTAGTTTCCTAGCTTTACGTCAGCTACTAGCTGTAGGTGTGGATGTAGTATTGATGCTCCTGCTGGTGCTAGGTAGTTTAGGTTTATGGTGAAGTACCTCACTTCTCTGTCCCTAGTAGATATCTTCCTGAAGTACTCTATAGAGAGGTGTAGTGCGTGATACCACTCCTCGGTAGTGAGTTCTTGGTATTCCTTGAAGTGTTTTGGTGTTAGTGTTACTACTGCGTGGTACTTTGCGAAGGGGTATAGGTTTGGGAATAGGTACTGTGATTTCTCGATTAACCTACCTTCCTCCAGTATATGTGGTGGGTACTTTGGTGTTGATCTCTCTACTGTGCAGAAGGGGCATTTCTCGTCGTAGTCTTTTCTTTTCCAGCTCTCTACTTCAGGTGGTGTTAGTGGTACTTGTCTTGGTCTCATTGCACGCTCTACACTGATCCTCACCCAGAGATCTGTAAAGGGATCTTGTCTGTACTCGATAATTGATTTCTTGATCTTGAAGTCAGGTGGTGCCTCTAGCTCTACCTCGGTGATTAACTTCTTGAATACGATACCTCTGATACCCTCTGTTATGACCTCTCTCATGAGTATCGCCTAGAGAGAACGAGGAGGTTAGCAGGTAAAAGCTTTGTCTTAGAGAGCTTGCTTAGGTGATAGCCTCTTCTTAAGGTGCTTAGCGATCTTCCTCACTGGTATGAACCTATCTGGCACCTCCTCCATGTACTTAATGTACACAGTACCGAACTTCTCGATCATTAATCTCTCTTCTCTAACTGCGAGGTAGTAGTGATGTAGTGTAAGTACGGTAGCTATTGCTAATCCGGGTACACTACCAAATGCTATGGCTAGTCCGTAGAATGCTAACGATAGACCTAGGTATCCTGGATGTCGAATCCAGGAGTAGATTCCATGTGTAGCTACGTAGTCTATTTCCTCAATACCTCTATGTGCTCTTGGGTGTGCTCTATGACTTAGGTAGTGGATGTACATACCTAATCCAAAGATGATATAACCTACGAGTAGTAGTACGTAACTGCTGTAGTTGAGATCTAGTACGTATCCAGTAGCAATGCCTAGGATTAGTGCAAGCCACACGCAGATGTACTTCAGTGCTTGAGGGGGCTTCATGGTGATTCCCTAGTAGGAAAGTAGTCAGATTTAGATAAAGCTTTGTGTACTACGTTATGTGGTAATTCATCTGTTATGAGTTGATTGGGTGATTTACTCCCAATAATGGGGGTAGATGTGTTTTGAGGAATTTGGCGCAGGTACCTGAGCCGTATCGGAGTATACTCTTGAAGTTGGTTGAGGTTCTTGAGAGGAGGTTTGGTGATGACTTGGTATCTGTTGTGCTTTTTGGTTCTGTAGCTAGGGGTGAGGCAAGACCTGATAGTGATGTAGATTTGATTATTGTGGTTAGGAATCTCCCTAGGGGTAGGTTTAGGAGACAGGACTTGTTCATGGAAGTTGAGAAGGAGTTAGAGCCTTTGCTTGAGGAGTTGGAGAGGCGAGGTTACTACATTGAGTTCTCTCCAATACTGAAGACACCGGAGGAAGCGAGTAGGGTTGTACCTCTGTACCTAGATCTTGTTGAGGATGCTGTGTTGCTGTATGATAGGGATGACTTCTTCAGGAATATCCTCGAGAATTTGAGGAGGAGATTGGAGGAGCTCGGTGCTGAGAGAGTGAGATTTGGTAAGTTATGGTACTGGAGGTTGAAGCGTGATTATAGGTTTGGTGAGGTGATTGAGATCTGAGGAATACAGAGATGGCACTATCCTACGTGAGACAAGCTGAGGAGAGGATTCACCATGCTAGAGAAGCTCTTGAAAGAGGGAACTACCCCTATGTAGTGAGGCAATGTCAAGAGGCTGTCGAGCTGTTGCTCAAAGCAGCACTAAGATTAGTTGGTGTAGAGCCTCCTCGTTGGCACGATGTTGGACCAATACTGAGGAGAGAAGCCGATAGATTCCCTGAATGGTTTCGTCGTGATATACCAACTATGGCCAGATACTCAAGGAGATTACGTAGAGAGAAGGAACCAAGTATGTACGGTGATGAAGAGTCCGGACTTCCACCAGAAGCTCTGTATGATCGTGAGGACGCAGAAGAGGCATTGTACATGGCTCACTACGTCTATGAGAGGGTTAAGAAGCTAGTGGACCTATACCCGCAGGTCAAGCCATGACACATGAGTACTCAGTAGTGATTTAGTGTCTTTCTCAGATGAAGAAGTAACTCATTCACTATATGTGACTTAAGCAAGGACGCACAGTACCAAGCTCAAGTAAGGTACTTAATAGTGCCTCTGGAACCATGTCCCCAGCTATGGTACTACCATTACCGTAGTGCACTCATACTGAAAGTATTAAAAAATATTGAAGTTAGTATTAACACAGCTTGAATTTGGGTGAGTCTAATGAGGTCGCAAGTAGGTATCAGTAAGTGGGTTCTGGTTACAATCCTAGTGGTAGTAATTGTAGCAATTGTAGCAGCTGTAATCACTACATATCTCTACTATAGCGCTAGACCATCTAAACCTACAGCACCTCCACCACCCACTAAACCTACCAAACCTACTAAACCAGCTATTGTGATTAAGGACTTTAGAGGGAAGACTATTGAGTTAGCTAAACCTGCTGAGAGGGTTGTAGTTCTTCAGTCATACTGGGCTGAGGTAATTGTAGCTCTCGGTAAGGCTAATACTATTGTTGGTGTTGGTAGCTACGTACCTTACGATGAGTACCTACCCCCTGAAGTCAGGGACCTACCTAAGGTTGGAAGCATATTTAGAGGTGTCAATGTTGAGGCTATAGCTTCTCTGAAGCCAGATGTCGTAATTATGGACTTCGGCTATGGTAAGGCTGATGAGATTATTAAGAAACTTGAGCAAATGGGGATACCTGTCATTGGTCTCTTCATTAGAGGTATCGAAGATGAGATAAAGGCAATTGAGATCTTGGGTAAGGTACTTGGTGCTGAGGAGAAGGCTAAGAAGCTTATTGAGTTCATCAAGACTAGGTACGGTAAGTTGAAGGAGCTTGGTGCAAAGGTACCTGAGAGTAAGAGACTTAAAGTTGTTTTCATCAGTGGTTCGAGTGTTCTCAAGGGTGGTGCTCTTTCGCTCTATGCAAATGCTTCGTGGGGTAGAGCTGTAGAGGATATAGGTGCTGTCAATGTGGCATTACATGAGTTCCCAAATAAGAAGTGGCCTAAGGTTGATTTCGAGACTTTAGTGAAGTGGGATCCAGATGTAGTATTCATTACCTCATCTGTGAAGTACGTACAGAAGGTACTGGATAAGGTTGCTAGTGATACTAGGTGGCATGTTCTCAAGGCTTACAAGAGTGGTAGAATCTACGTAGTTCCTTGCTGGGGTAGCATTGGTGGAGTTCTTGATTGGGGTCCGAGAGACATCATTGGTAGAGAGTACATTGCGAAGCTCCTGTACCCGGACGTGTATAGGGAAGTCGACTGGAGGGGTGATATGGAGTATCTGCTCGAGCACTTCTACGGTATTGATATACCTAAGCAGGCATTTGCTGCGTACAGTATTGAGTGGAAGGAAATTGTCGATCCATTGGGTAATGTGGTTAAGGTACCGAGAAAGGTGAAGAAAGTAGTTGACTTGATATCGTACCTCTCTGACCTAGCTCTAGGTGTTATGGATAGACTCGTTGGTGTGTCGAAGTATGCTAAGAAGAATCCTGTACTGCTGAAGGTGTATCCCAAGATCAAGGACATACCTAGTCCAGGCTCCTCGTTTAAGGTGAACATAGAGGTGCTTGAGATGTTGAGACCTGACGTCGTCATAATTTGGCCATATAAGCCAAGTGTTGTTGAGCAGATTGAGAAGCTCGGTATTCCAGTTGTGAAAGTTCATCTCTATAGTTACGATGATGTCAGGAGGTTGCTATGGTGTTTAGGTGTGCTGTATGGTGTGGTCGATAGGGTCAAGAAGATCATTAACGATATGGATAACCTACTGATGTTAGTTCGAGAGAGGATAAAGGACATACCATCTGAGAAGAGAGTACGTGTGCTGTATCTATGGAGTAAGCCTACTAGAGTTCAAGGTGGTAGAGGTACCATGAATGATGCTATTGTTCTCGCTGGTGGTGTAAATGTTGCAGCAAAGGAGTTTCCAGACAAGAGCTATGTAACTGTTGACTTTGAGCGTATTGTTAAGTGGAATCCAGATATGATAGTGATTTGGTGGTGGGCTAAGTACGGTCCTGAGGATCTCCTCAAGGATCCTAAGTGGAGTGTCGTTAAGGCGGTTAAAGAGGGTAGAGTGTACAAGGAGCCTTACTACGAGCATTGGGGCCCAGATTTAACCTTATTCGTGCTGTGGTTAGCGTGTAAGATGTACCCAGATAGGTTTAGTGACATAAACTTCATGGAGATAGCTAATAAATACTACATGGAGTGGTATGGTATACTGTATTCTGAGGTTGCTAGCGCTGGTTAGTGGGTGAGTGTCCTTGAGGAAGCTAGTACCAAAGCTATTTGTTTCTTTTTCTCTACCGCTAGCAATCTTGATCTCTCTCCTACTGGGTCACTATAGGACCGACCCTAAGACCGTACTTGAGGTGGTGTTGTCAGCTGTATTCCCTCACCTTATTCATAGTCCACCTGAGACAGTTCGAGTGATTGTACTGCTCTATAGAGCACCTAGAGCTATTGCAGCAGCTATTACAGGAGCTGTCCTAGCTGTTTCTGGTGCCGCTCTGCAATCAATGCTTCGTAACCCCTTAGTTGATACCTACATTCTGGGCATAGCTTCAGGTGCTGGGTTCGGTGCTGCATTAGCTATAGCGTTCTTACCGCCAACAGTACCGGTAGAGTTGGTTGCTTTTTGTTTCTCACTCATCGCATTCATGCTGGCATTTGTCCTAGCTTGGAGTTGGGGGAGAGGTGGGGTAATAGCTCTTGTCCTCTCTGGTGTCATAGTTAATGCATTTTTCTCAGCAGCTCTAGCACTTGTTAAGTACTTAGCTCCAGATCCTCATAGATTGGCCTCAATAGTCTTCTGGTTGATGGGTGATATTGGTCAAGCAGCGTTTTGGTACAAGATTATGCGTATGTTAGCTATATCACTACCCTGTATACTCGTTATCTGGTTTATGAGGTGGAGACTTAATGTACTATCTCTTGGAGATGAAGAGGCTAGAGCACTTGGTGTGAATCCAACTGTGGAACGAGGTTTGTTGACTGCTATCTGTGCTCTCATGACTTCAGCTACTGTAGCCTACACCGGAATCATCGGGTGGGTTGGGCTACTAGTGCCCCACATAGTTAGGCTCATGTTGGGTACGGACAATAGGGTGGTGGTGACATACAGTATTGTGTTTGGTGCTACGTACATGGTACTAGCTGATGACTTAGCTAGGTGTCTCACGAGTGAGGAGCTACCGATTGGTGTTCTCACGACGATCATGGGTGCACCACTCTACATATACTTACTTAGGAGAGCAAGTGGTGTGTGGAGATGAGGTGTGTACTTCGGGTAGAGGGACTTAGCTACACGTACTCTCGTGATCTAGTTGCTCTACGTGATGTGGAGTTTGAGGTGTATAGTGGAGAGGTAGTGACAGTACTGGGCCCAAATGGTGCTGGGAAGACTACGCTTCTCAAGTGCATACTTAGACTTCTCGAACCGAGAGGTGTAGTGTACATTAATGGTAAGCGTAGATGGGATGAACTTAGTTCTAGAGAGCTCGCTAAGTATTTCGGCTATGTACCTCAGACACATCACAGCATATTTGCGTACAGGGTACTTGACTTTATATTAATGGGTAGAGCACCTCACCACACGATGTTCTCACTACCTTCTCGAAGGGATTACGAGAAAGTTCACGAGGTAGCTAAGTTACTTGGTATCGAGGATCTTCTCGAGAGGTCTATTACTGAGTTGAGCGGTGGTCAGATGCAGTTGGTACTGATTGCAAGAGCGCTTGTACAGGAAGCAAAGGTATTACTCCTCGATGAACCAACGGCACACCTAGATATTGTCAATAGTGTACGTGTGCTTTCAGTTGTTAGGAAGTTGGTGAAGTCGGGTAGAGTAGATGCAGCTATCATGGCAATGCACGATCCTGTTTTAGCAGCTAGTTTCAGTGATAAGGTGCTGCTAATGAGTAGGGGGCGTGTTGTGGCTTGCGGTAGTCCACGTGATGTATTGAGACCTGAGGTACTTAGGGAGGTCTATGGTGTTGACTTCGTTAGGTTTGAGCACTGTGGTTTTGTGGTAGTTGTTCCAAGAGCTAGTACTGAGGTTTAGTGACTTGGACTTAGCATCACTAGTCCTGTCTTACCTCAGGTATGTAGCCATCTCCATCACACTGATGTTCCTTGGCGTTCTCGTTCTGGGTATGGTCTACGAGCTAGGTATTTCGAGAATTCTGTGTAAACCCTTCAGGTCGCTTATGTTACTAGCGAGGTTACCACCAGACTTAGCAGTTCTCATACCTGCCGCCGTAGTGGATGTTAAGGTTGAGCAAGCATACCTCTCTGAGTTAAGGACTGGAGGCGTCGTAGGGGATGATGTTGTGATTGCGTATGTACTGCCTAGGAGACCCTTTACGCTGATCACCCACCTCATAGGTACTACATACCTGTTGTGTTGGTTGCTCTCGGAGTTTCTCTGGGACTGAGGTACCTATTGCTAGCACTTGTTCCGCAGATCATAAGTTTGCTAGTCGCTATTGTGTACGGTAGATCTAAAGTACATGGAATTTACACGGAGCCTAGTCGTACTATTGAGGTTAGTGCTTCCTATAGTTTACGCGAGGTACTTCGTAGGTCTCTGCACTTAGCAATTCATGCTCTCTCGAGAATTGTTCCTCGTTACATAGTTGCTACTGCGTTAGTAGTAATCTTCACGGTACTGAATGTAACTACTTACCTCAGTAATGTAGTAACTCCATTGCCTCACACATTAGGTTTTTCGTACCATTTCGTTATTGTTGTGTGTACAGGTATTATTAGTCCGGTTACTGCTGTATTCCTAGTAGGTGAATTTGTTAGATCTAGTTTCCTCAGTTGTAGAGAAGCGCTTCTCGTACTGGTGCTGACTAGGTTTCTCTTCATTGTGTTATCTGATTATCCTCGACACGTAGTTCCACTATATCTCTCACTCTATCCTCCTAAGCTAGTTGTGAAATTGGTCGCTATTTCGCTCTCGATATCAATCACCTCGTTGCCTCTGCAGCTATTCCTCGTTTACTTGCTGACGTAGATTACTCTGTACTCTCCATTAGTCATCTCAGCTAACTTCTCAATAACACTCATTCCAATATTGAGTGAGTACTCTCCTCGAACTTCGAATATAGTGAGCTTACACTGGAGTTTCTCAAGTAATGTGGCTATAGTGCGAATATCTTGATCTAAGTCGCCGGTCAGCAGTACATTTACCTTACCATCACTTACTAAGTATATGTGGACTCGAGAGAGCGGATACCTCAGTCTATAGAGCTTAGCTACGTTGTAAGCCTCCAGTAATCCGTGGAAGAGAGGAGTTGATCCCCCTACCTCAATTTCCCTGAGGAGTTCGAGAGCCTTTGCATAGCATCTCGTAGGTGGTAGAATACACGATGCACTTCTTCCTCTGAACACTACAATGGCTATGCTAGATCTTGTAACGTAGCTCCTAGTCGCTAGCTTCTCAACTAGCTCCCTAGCTAGTTGAATTCTGTTTAGTGCTAACATGCTACCACTAGCATCCAGCACCACTATATTGAGTACAGGTACCTTAACTCTCCTAACTCTTACCCTAATGTCTTGACTCGGGATCGGTAACTTAGTTGTGAGGCATCTTGAAACTGTAGCTCTAAGTGTAGCAACTAAGTCTATATCCCTGTACTCACTGTCGTGAACGGGTACTGTGTGGTAAATGACACGACCTCTACCGACTGCTACTAGAGTTACACTACATTCTCTTGATGTACGTCCCTTCGTTGGTGTTGTTGGTGTTAAGTGTAATTCACGGATAGTTGATGACTTAGTTATTGTTGTGGGTAATGAGGTTAGTCCCTGTGATGTAGGTGTTAGGTCTCCTAGTTTAGCTATAATGCTATCTTTACCGCTGATGCCAGAGCCAATAGCTACATGTGTATCGCTAATATTTACCCTAGAACTGCTTCCTGCTGCGTGCTTATGAGAGTGCTCAGTACTTAATTCCTGTTTAGTACCGAGTACTTCATTGAGGACTTTCTCTAGAAGCTCACTTGCTTGTCTAGGGTTTTGAGGTGCAGTTGTCTTGATTCTATGTGGTAACGCTAGCTCCATAGCTTTCTTCACATCCTCTAGTTCGACACGTGTTCTACCATCTAGTGTAGCAATAGCTTTAGCTGTCTTAACTACAACTATGTCGGCTCTATGGGTTCTTACACGTAGCTTGACCATGGTCTCAGCAACGAGCTTCAGTAGGTCATTGTCTATATGAACTTCCCTAATTAGTTCCCTAGCTCTAGCAACTGTTTCACGAATTTTCCTCTCCTCACTCTCAAACTTCTTAATAAAGGATAAGGGATCTCTATGAAATTCCTCAACTCTCCTAACGATCTCAGCTCTTTCCTCAGGATTCATTGATGCAGAAACATCGACAAAGAGTCCAAATCTATCCAGGATCTGTGGCCTTAATTCACCCTCTTCAGGATTCATACTACCAACAAGTACGAAGCGTGCTGGGTGTCTAAACGAAATTCCTTCACGTTCAACTATGTTCCAACCCGTAGCTGCTGCATCTAGTAGGAGGTCAGCTATGTAGTCATCGAGTAGATTAACTTCGTCAATATATAGGATGTTTCTATTAGCCTCTGCTAGTATACCTGGTTTAAACACTACTTTACCTTCTCTCAGTGCACGCTCAACATCTATGGTGCCAACTAATCGATCGACAGTTACATTAAGTGGTAAGTCGATAACCCTCATTGGTTTGTACTCAATCTCGAGCTTCTCACCACGAAGCCATGCTTGGTAATGCTCTTCACACATCTCATAAGGGTTAAGGGGATTGCAGTTAAATGGACAACCCTTCACAACAGGTACTTCAGGTAGTATCTGTGCTAGTGATCTCACAAGTGTAGTCTTTCCAGTTCCTTTATCACCACACAGTAGTACACCACCAATTGTTGGATCAACAGCAACTGCTAGGAGTGCAAGTTTTGCCTTCTCTAAACCTACAATAGCTGAGAAGGGGAAGTAGATCCTTCTACTGCCCTGAGACAGATACATCACCCCTCAGCTTCTTAATCCATTCAAGAGCTTCAATAGCTGGTTTAGCTCTTTCTCTCCAGGGCTGAACATCATCAGCTGTGTATATCGAGACTTCACCTCCCTGTACACTCACTCCAGCGACCTCACCTTCCAGCAGGGACTCTACCTCCATTCTAGCTAATTGAATCCCCTTGAGTACGTTGAGATCTGGTTTCCAAAGACCACGTTCAACTGCTTCGAGAAGTCTACGAGTGAGTTCCTCGAAAGCATATGGATTGTTCTCCATGAACCACTTCCTCATACCTTCATCCAGTACGTACTTCTCAGCTATTCTATTCCACACTTCGTCAGGTACAGCACGTGTAGTTGCTTGCCACCCATAGAGATGAACTATCTTCTTCATGAGTTCAGCAGCACCCCTATACCCGTGCTTCTTCATTTCCTCAATCCACCTAGGATTAAGGAGCTTTGCATACACTATCCTTACCAACTCTTCGCTCAGGGTACGGATCTGAGGTCTTGAGCTATCTCTGGTATCCACTACCAAGTTAAGCGGTTCCTTACCACTAACTACCTTTGTAGTGACGTGGAAACCACCTTGGTAAGCGAAGTAGCCGCAGCAATTCGTTGGGTCATGTTCATCGCTAACATGGTTGCGTACAACGACCTCTACTCTCGATAGCTGAAGGGTGAGTAAGTGAGGTATGGGTACGCCGTATCTTTTCCTCGTGTACGCATACATACCCCAGTGAATCCATACCTTAGCTAAGTCGTCTTCGTTCTTCCACGCGGATGCAAAGACTGCATAATTCACACCAGCACCATAGGCACCTGGTGGTGCACACCAAATACGTGCTCTAGCTAGTTCTTCAACATCGATGTTAGGTAGATTGAGTTCTCTCAACCTCTCAATGAACTCTAGGTAATGCTTCTTCGGGTAGTTCATCTCTAGAGGTTCATCAAGAGTAATAACTTTCTCAATAGCTTCATCTATCAAACTTATGTAATTCGGTAGATTATCACGGACAATACCACTAATTCTTACAACAACATCAATTCTAGGTCGACCAAGTTCTTCAAGTGGGATAACCTCAATTCCCTTGACAACACCATCAGAACCCCACACCGGTCTAACTCCAAGTAGATAGAGTATCCTCGATATCTGCTCACCATCAGCCTTATATGCATCGATACTCCATAACACCTCACCTACGCTCTCAGGGTATCTACCATGTAGCTCAAGAAACTTCTGCAGAAGTTTATTAGCTGATTCAACGCCAACTCTCCAAGCAGCAGGTGTCGGTATCTTTCTCGGGTCGATGCTGTAGAAGTTCCTTCCAGTAGGTAAGATATCTATTCTACCACGGGTAAGCGACCCAGCTGGACCGGGCTCTACATAGGAGCTACTTAGACCTTTCTCAATACCTCTAAGCTCGTTATCACCACATTCTCTAATCAACTCAGCAAGTCTAAGAGCTATCTTAAATGCTCGTAGTACACGTTCTCTAGTCTGATCATCCTTAAACTCAATCGTCTTCATCACATCACCTCCTTAGGTACTTTGAACATACCTCATGAAGTATAACCTCAAGAGTTGACCAATCGAGATCAGAGGACGAAGTACCTACCTCAAGTAACTTCTTCAAAACCTCAACAGCTATCTTATCTAGTAGCTCGAGAACTCTCCTATTAGTGGTACCTAGTACCTTGCAGTACTCACTCGGTTTCCTAAGGAGCTCATCATAGTTAAGACCAAGGTACTCAGCTACTGCTCTACGTATTGATGGCCAGCTAGATGTATCATACCTCATAATTACGACTACGGTTTCAGCAAGCTCGTCGCTATCAGTTGGTGTCTTACCAAATACATGCAGTCCCTTTTCTACCTGAGTACTCTTAATGAGTTCTAAGTACTTATGGAGTTCAGATACGATTTCATCCTCAGGTAAGTCTATCTTGAGAGGAATACCTAGCTTCTTGATCCTGGACACTAGTTCCCTATACAGCTCACTAGCACGTGATGTATCACTGAATCTACGAGCTCTCTCATACTGTTCCAGTAATTCATCGAGTTCCTGGAGCGCTGAGTCAGTGAACATCATAGGTGGGTACATGTGGTCTATAATGATAGCGTAGCCACGTCTCTTAGCTATGACACCCTCCATAGGATTAGTCACGATGTAGATGTAGAGAAATGGTACGTCATCAATCGTTATCTCTGGCCAACACATAGGTGATAAGCCAACACCTTTTCCCGGTCTAAACTCGAGAGTGCCGTGCGTACCGAAGTGAATCACTACGTCAGCTCTAAATATCCTTGTAATCCATCTGTAGACAGCAAGCCACTGATGTGGTGGAGGAATCCTCGGGTTATGAAGTATCTTACAGACTCTACCATCACAAGCTGAACCTGCACACCCAAACTTAGGTTGAGGGATGATGACCACATTACCGAACCTAATTCCAGGAACGATGAACTTACCCTCGTAAACAGCACCAGCAAAAACCCTATCAACTTCACCACCTAGGATATCTCTTGGATCCCCCCACTCCTTAATCATCACCTCTCTAACACGTTCAGGTAATTCACTGAACCACCTCATGTACGTATCGAGATCTACAGAACCAACACAACCACCACGCTTAACAATGTCATCAGGTGAAGTCCATCTAAACTCACTCGTAGCTCTCTTCTCAAGCATCAACTCAATTAACTCCTTACCACTCTTCGGAAGCTCACCATCACCTAGGTAGTAACCTAACTCCTTCAACCTATGTAGAAACCTAACCAAACTCTCAGGAACGTCGAGACCCATAGCAACACCAATTGTTGCCTCAACTTGCTTACAAGGAGGATTATTGAGAACAATAGCAATTCTCCTTTCACTAGGAGGTTTACGTCGAAGCTCAATCCACCTCCTAACTCTCCTAGCAATGTACTTCACGTGTGGAGAGAAAACCTCATAGACTTTACATCCACCAACCTCCCTAGCACCACACAAGAAGATAGGCTCTCCAATACCATCGACTTCAGGCATAATAACTTCCCATACCTGAGCCATACTGGAAATACCTTGCTCGCTAGCAAGCCACTCCTCAACAGATCTATACGACTCCTTAACTACCTTGAGGACAGGAACACCAAGACTCCTAAATACATCCTCACAATCCAAGTAAAAACTGAGGAAGGATAATATCAAATCAACAACAGGTCTACCATCCACCATAAAGAAGGTACGTACAGTATCAGCTACCGAGGGCTCACCAAGTACACCTAACCTATGGACACCAGGTGTAAAGACAGATACAACACCTAGCTCCTCATCCTCTAAAGCCTTGATCAACTCCACTACAGGAGCAACATCACCATAGAGCCACCGAGACCTGTAGAATAGGATCCCAACGAGAGGTCTAGTTGAGTAGGGGTACTGCTCAAGGTACTGCTCTAGATCTGTGAACGTACCTAGCTCAGGATGCCAAATACCATGCCAGGGTACAGGTCTCGGATCAGGAGGTTCCTTAGGGTACTTACCTAAGATCCAGAGCAGGTACTGTATGAGGTACCTCAGATTCTCAACACCACCATACCTAAAGTACTGAATAGCTCTCTCAACCACGTGACTAGGTCCTTTACATAGATGCGAAGTAGCTTCAGAAGCACCAATCACGATGCTACACCTATCAATGATCTTACTCAACAATGGAGGTACTTCATATGTATACAGGAACAATACCTCTACGTCTCTTAGCGCATGCTCGGGGATCTCGGTACCGGGAGAGAACACAGCTACGGTGCTACCGAATTCACGAGCAAGATCACGTAGCACAGAGAGAGCAGGATTGCCGTATCCAATGACAAAGACTAGCGAAGGCATATGCAACTAGTAATACTGTTTAACGTAGATAGTATTTAACAGTTAGACACAGTAAAAAGAGGTGTATTTACTCAACATATAGCACAAAACCACTACCACCAGTACCTAACCTCTCAGGATACTTCCTACTTAGGTACCTCACAGCACCTAATCCACTACAGTGAAGTGGGTAAATTTTCTCAACACCTAACTCAACAAGTTTATCAAGACTATACGATGTAGGTGAGTGAAAACCACCAATAACAGCCACGGGGATCCCACCTATATCTTTAAGCACCTTCTCAACAATGCGTTCAATACCGGGGTGTGAACAACCACACAGAGTAACCAACTTACCACTCCTTACCTTAATGGCAAGAGCTATCTCGTAGAGACCAAAAGCTCCACTAGATAACTCACCTACAACGTAAACTCCATCAGCAATCAGTGTTGTGGAGTGTACGGGCACTGGAGTGAGACCTAGATTACAGACGTAGTCAAGTAGGTAGCTATGAGCAGGTACGTAGATAGGTCTACCTCGACAGAAGTTAGCAATCGCTTCAAGACCACCACTATGATCGTAGTGGTCATGGCTAATCACAATAGCATTGAGAGTAGATAAGTCAATACCTAGCTTCTCAGCATTGTACACCAACCTAGAACCATCAGTATCAGTATCGAATAGAACCCTCACACCTGGGGTCTCAACATAGATTGAAAGACCCCAAGACGTGTAAAGGTCTTCTCGATAGACATTATTATCTATCACAACAATTACCTTAACCCAATCTGTATAGGAACGATACATCACAAACATCAGTACCTAAGTGGGTGCTATAAAAATTAGACAAAGCCTAAGGACTTGAGAGCAATCTCGCTGATGACATCTACATCAGCGATCAAGGCTACATCACTTCAAGCAGTCAGGTACACGTCTACCACGTAGTAGGTACCTGTAGGATGTAGATGAGTCAGCAAACACCACCCTCATCCTTAAGTCAGAGTGTAGGATTCTCATCACGGTAGAATGAGTAGTTACGCTTAGTGTTCAATGAGTGAGGTTCGTAAAAAAGATACCTCTGTTCCAGTGATCTATTCTACTCCCTATTTTGTGAGGAGTGTGGTTGCTCTCTGTAGTGTTGTTACGAGTAGATCTGCTGTTGCGCCAAGTATCTCAGGTACCAGGTACATCGTTGTGAAGTTCTTTAGGTATGGCTTCAGTACATCAACTAATTTCGTAGCTATCTGTGGTGGTATTGGTCTATTCCTCCAGTGCCAATGTATGTGTACCTCAGCTACTCCTGATCTCTGACATAGCTCACTAAGCGTCTCTAGCTCGTACTTAAGGAGATCTATTGCCTCACCTTCACTTAGGTTGTACCTAATCTGTAGCGCTGTTACTAGTTGTGATATGTCAAGTACTGGAATCACCTTCGTGGGTATGGTATCTACCGTCTTGAGGAGAAGTGCTAGGTCTGTCAGTGTCGAGATTACCTGTGGTCTCCTCATGGTTGGTGCTCCTGTTCTAGGCTCTATAGCTATAGCTACCTTATCTCCTAAGCTCTGTACCTGGTTTGCTAGTTCAATCAATGCTTTCTTAAATGCGCTTAGAGGTACGAAGCCTGGATGAAGCTCAATACATACCCTGTACTCCAGCTTACACAACTCCTCAGTTAGTGCTTTGATTCTGTTGATGTACTTACTACACTGCTCACTCGATGTCCATGGTGGATTCATGTACTCTGTATGTAGTACGACAGTGACATCTAGATCCCTAGCTACGTTCCTTAACTCGGTCATGATCTGCGTACAGACCTTAGCTCTCGTATCTACATCAGCCGCTCTATCTAGCGATAGCGGGTAGAAGATACCACAGCTTCTAGCTCTCAATCTCCTCAATTGTGTTGTGAGTACTGGTACCCTAGCTGTTCTCCAATTCCACAGCGGTAGTACTGGAACAACCTGCATGTAGACACCTCTTCAGTACTTTAATTTAACTAATTTAACTCTGGGTTTTTCCAATTTTCCTAAGGGTCTAAGGTAGCTTGTACGTAGTTTATAAGTGTATGTGTTACCTACTCAGTGCTTTCTGCGCTTTTCTCTTACCTTGTTTTCTCTTAAGTAGGATTCCCTGTCTTTTAGCCCAAATGAGTTGCCACTTGTAGCTCCAGAGCCACCAGAGAATCCACTTCCATCTTCTTCTCCAATGTCTCTTTCCTCTTCTCGTTGGATACCCTATTCTGACCATAGCTATTGGACAAGGTTATTATGTGGGTGAGTTATCTCTTACTTCGTTGAGAGCCATGGATACGATACTACATAAAGTAATTGAGGAGGGAAGGAGCTTCTTCACCATTGGGTTCGCTACTGTACTTTATCGCGGTACATACGCTAAGGTACCTATGCTGTTATACTTCGACTTAACTCATGGATTTGTTCAGTCAGTCCTGAAGTTAGTGAGGAGGTATGGTGGTTGTGATTTAGAAGTTGAGCTGGGATTGTGTAATGAGGTGTTGAGAGTTATCTTGAGAGCACTCAGTATTGGTGAGGAGATTCCACTAGAACTCTCGTTTAGTGGTTTAGCTAAGTACCGTGATCTAGTTAGGAGGTTGAGGAATTACAGTGAAGCTGTTCTACAGGTGTATTCATTCACTAGTGATCGTACGGGGTACTATAGACTAGTTTCATCACTTTCATGTAGTTTCATCGGTGAGGGCTTGATTTACTTTGGTAGAGTTGAGAAGATCTTTGAGGGTGATCTTGAGAACATGATGATTAGAGAGGTTTGGCCTAGAGAGAGCACGTGGGTTTCAGTTCATGAGCTAAGTAGAAGAGCATTGAGTATACACTAGCCGCTAATTTTTCTCTCACTCCTGATACGATGTATGATACTTAGTATGCATACTAGCAACTACCTTTCTTGAAGAATTAGGTACTGTCTCCTCAGCATACCCCTCCTATGGAGATATAAGCAGTTACTAGTAGGAATGGCACTAAGCCAACTAATACCTCTCAAGACATAACTCAATAATGCTTGACCCATTAACTGGATGGGTAGTGGATTTCACTTTACGCGATGAAATTAACTAGGTTACTCGAGGGAGGTCAGTAAGTTAGTTATGCTGCTACAGTAGCGTCACTACCATGAGCATTGTGTACAGACATGTCTGAACTACATTCCTTATCGAAACCTTTCTGTACCTTGCACAGGAATTGAGTTCATGAAGATGCTTCTCCACCTTCTTAACCACATTACCTTTAATTGTACTCGGTACTGTTCTCCCTCTAGTAGTCTCGTACCTAATACATTGATGTAGTAGACCATACTTAAGTGCGGTAGTGTAGAGGTAGTGAACTACGTAGCTACTGACTATATCAGCAACAGTAGCTGATTCCGTAGAGGTACCATGTGACTTAATCCACTTATCCTGAATCTCTGTATTCACTAAATCGAGAGGTGTCATGTGGTCAAGAGCTTCGTAGTAAGGATTATCACTCGATACGTACTTTCTCAAGATCTCAAGATTCTTCCTTAAATTCCTCAATTCGAATCTTAACTTCCTGAGCGAGAGCAAGAATACCTCCCTCCTCGGAATACCAGTGGGTGCTGTATCTGAAATCCTCTCATCAACAACGTACGGAACCTCAGCAACGACCTCAAGCACATCACCACTAAACCCCTCAATGAAGTCACCACTAGATCCACCGAACTTAAGGACATCTACAGGTACCCTACCGAGAACGCTCTCAACAACATCACAGTAATCCCTTGCACGAGGTACCCTATACACCGCAGTATCAAGCTTGATCACGTATGGTGGTCTAAATTCACTGGCGTAGAGAGGAAGCTTGAATCTCTCAGATATGGCACGTAGATACCTATACAGCTCAGGTGAGTGCCTAGATAGGTAGTACGCAAGACCTCTAAAGAAACAGGAACGAAATTGAAAAATGAACTGTGGCTTATAGTCATTAACCAACTTCATAATTGCTTCAGTCTCTGGTAATGGCTTACTCCATCTCAATTCCTTATACTCAATAGGGAATGTAGATTCAACACATAGCGACGGGGGAGGAACATAGTGATTAAGAATGAGCTTCTCTACGGAAGACACATCCCTAAACCACTCCTCATTAAACCTAGCACCTAAGGCATCAACGACCTTAACGATGATCCACGTAGTATCACTAACCATCCAAACCTCAGGTCTCTTAACCATGTACCAACTCAAGTAATCTAGAGCAAGAGCACTAGCAGGGTCATCAGGATACACCAAACCAAGAGCAAGAACAACCCTACTACCTCTACCAATCCTAGTAGCTAAAATAGGGTCGCCAGATCTAGAGCAACTCACCTCAAAAACCTCAACCCTATCACTAAATCTCCTACCCAATTCCCTAGTACTGGAGGTAAGCTCGTCAACAAGTGGAAATCTACTGTATTCAGGAACAGCTTCTACACACTCAACAACTTCACGAACAACCATCAAGCTATGAGTACATTTGAGTACTAAATAAGGTAACTAGTAATTTAGTGAGAACTGGGCTCTTAGATGCTGTTCCTCAGTGAACTGAAGCTAGCTTCTTCAACACATGAATGAATGTAGTGAACAACACCCCTACCACAAACATAGTTAGTGAAGTAGTGAGAGTATACATGAGTAAGCTCCATGGATCTAGCATCAATGCACGTACTACCTGTGGCACCGCATGAAATATTAGATTGGATGTGAGTAGTGTAAGTAGCATTAGCACTAGGTACCACTTTACTCCTCGCATCTGTGCTATAGGTCTGAGGAGGTAAGTAATGACAAGTGGAGGTAGCAGTACTGAGGTAAGTGGTACGTCATAGCGCACGGCATGATACACCACATACTCACGTTCAATTCTCCTACCCCCAATCCAGGTAACTGCATGACATAACACAGGTGCTTTATACTTAAATGAAAACTTCACAGGACTAGCTATTGGCAAGGTCATGAGGATAGTGAGGAGAACTACAGCGACTATCACCAGAAAGTACTTCCACAATCCATGACCTAAAATCCTCTTAAGGCTACCATACTGCATTGTAGGTGATGTAGTAACCTCATAGATCGCTATACCCAGTGAAAATACCACAGTAGAGAGCAGTGTCAGAGTCAAAGCTATACTCTCGTAACCATACCTAGTACTCAACCCATATGCTGACAATAGTAGAGATAGACCAATTACAAATATCAGTACGTACCTCATTGATACACCACCTTCATACCTAGGTACGAGGTACCTACTCAATATAGTGGTAATACTGTGGTAAGTCCTTAGATCCTGAAGAACTCTAGATAGATCAACCTTCTCAAGTGGACCTACGTAACACCATTCCCTACCATGCTTGACATATACGTAGATCTTACCCGATAACTCCTTAAGAACAACACTACCAACTCTACCACACCTAGGACATACACCACGACCAATAACACGAGACGACATAAGTAGCTCTGTAGAGAATGCTGAGAGCACTCCTATTAATGGTAACACATGTGGTAAGGGTATTAGTAACTTCAGGTCCATTATTCACCCTACTACATGGGTAGTACCTCGTTTGAAGAGGTAATAGACTACCTGGTAAGCAAGTAGTTCTAGTACTGCTACTCATTGAACTCCTCCTACTACCACTTATGCACTAAGAGAATACTCATCATCTGCAGGGACCTACTCAGTGATACTTGAAGGACTTAGGAACGCAATGATAAATACAATGGTTGAGCTACTTTGGCTGGCATTAATTATCCACGTAGTGTCTCTCCTAGCTATCCTCCTCGTAATGTTGAGACATAAGTTAGCTACTATGTTCATCGTTCTCTGTGCCGTGCCATATCTCGTGATAGCTATTGGTCAGAGCATAGGTATTAGTGAGAGGTACGGGATGATGATCATATGGGTAATCAGGTCTAGCTCTCTTAGTCGCTACGTCGTGGATTTGAGAGTGCATTGCTAAGAGATGACTTTACAGGGATTCTCAATCGAGGTTTACTGTGGTTAATGCCATTTACTACGCTAGCATTTTGACCACCTTCAGGACCTAGACCTGACCTCACTTACCTACTTAGACACTTGATAGCTGGTTACTTCGGTGCAGCTTACTGCTTGTCAACACCTGTCGTATTGACCATAATGCTTCTTCACTATCCGAGGATTAATGTTCTGAGGTTAACCACCTTTCTAGGACTTTAATTTGCTGTAATGAGTGTTCTTTCACAATTTGAGTACCCAGAGTGTTGATGTGCAGAGCCTTTTAGGGAGGAGCAGTATTACACATACCACTACTCGTAATATTTCTTTACATTTGTACTACTCATTTTGAGGAGGAGGTCAATACCTTAGTACGAGGTATTGTAGCTACGATTATAGCCACGGTTAGCGAGGCTAGTAGTGACAACATACCGACAGGCATTGAGTACAGCTCATCCTCTATGTCCACTGTAAGCTTCATTAATCCAGCTAGTGCATTTATAGCTCCATGCATAGTAGCGGCTGGAAGAACGCTACCACTAACCTCTCTTAGGTACAGCATTATGTAGCTCCATACGGAGCAGATGAGTATGAACATACCTAATCCCACGATATCTCTGTGATGTGGGTAGTTGTAACCTAGGAACAGTATGAGGGGGGCGTGCCATAGTGCCCATATAGTTCCAATGATGATCGATGAGAGAGTAGTTCCGAATTTAGGTCTGAGTAGTATGTAGAGATACCCTCTCCATCCAATTTCTTCACCAAGTGCAAAAGCTGTATTGATCGTTATGGCGGCTACATATGTTCCAACTAGTGTAGTTATGAGTACGGTGATAGGACCGAACATCTTAGCTAGAGGTAGCTCAGCTATTGGATTCACTACTCTAAATCCAAGTAGGTACGCATAGAGTGTACCTAGTGCATATACGGCGTAAGGCACTCCAGCACCTATGAAGAAGTACTTCAGATTCTTCGTGCTTAACCGAATACCTAACTCCTTTAATTCTCTAAGGATTGGTTTCCTAGTGAGTACGATCACTGTTATAACTGCTAGGAATGGTGCGTACATTCTAGCTGCGAGGATGAGGGGTACGTACTTCATCTCCACTATCTTGAGAATTACAGGGATGTCCATGAGGTATGCTATGGTATATGCCACGGCTATGTAGACTAGTAGGCCTTGGAGGTTTTTGATTAGGGTGCTCACGTGGTATCTTCCTTGGGGTAGGTATTTGTGGATTTCTCTCCAGTTATCCTCAGTAGTTATTCTTTTTAAGGAGGATTTTACTTAGTTGAGTTTCCTTCTATGTGAGGTGGTGTGGTTGGGAAATTTTATTGATGTGAGGAATGTGTGTAAGTCCTTCGGTTCGGTGCAAGCTCTTCGTGGTGTAACCTTTTCTGTGCCTAGGGGTGTGATCGTCGGTATTATTGGTCCTAATGGTGTTGGTAAGACTACTTTGCTGAGGATTCTCGTTGGTCAATTGAGGCCTGATTTTGGTACTGTTCGTGTTCTCGACTATGATCCTTGGGAGGAAGGATATGTGCTGAGGAGGTATCTTGGTTATCTACCTGAGGTTCCTGTTTTTCCACTTAAGGCTACTTGTTGGGAGGTACTTAGGTTCTATGCTAGGTTGAGGGGTGTTAGGGAGGGTGAAGTTAGGAATGTTGTTCAGTTACTTGAGTTGGAGAAGTACTTAGGTGCTAGGATATCTACTCTCTCACGTGGTGTTATTCAGAGGATTTCTCTTGCCTGTACTCTCATGGGTTCGCCACAGGTACTAATTCTCGATGAGCCTCTTACTCACGTTGATCCAGGTATGAGGATCAAGATCTTGAGGTACCTTAGGGAACTTCACGAGGATTTCGGTGTGGATGTCCTGATTGCTAGTCACATACTACCTGAACTTGAGTACATCTGTAACTACGTTGTTGTTCTATGTAGAGGTCTTGCTATGTGTAGCGGTAGTGTAGTGGATGTGTGTAGAAGATTGGGGTTGAGTGTTAGGGTGTGTGTAGCTGTTACACGTGATCTAGATGTGAGGAAGTTGTGTGATGAGGTAGGTAGGTTACAGGGAGTATCTGGTACGGTTGTGGATAGAGAGGGTATCACGTTCATTGTTGATCCTAGGTACTTGGATCAGGTCGTGAGTAAGCTACGTGAATTCGGTATTAGGAAGATAACGTACCTGTTCCACAACCTTAGTGAGCTATATGTTAGAGCAGTTGGTGGTTAGTATGTCTATGAGGACCTCACTTAGACAGTACCTGAAGCAGATGATCTACGTAGTTGTGTTCAGGAACACTGTATGTACGGGAGATCTCATAATCCTCGGTCTTGCTCTTGCTGTATTCACGGTAGCTGTCCCCCTCTACACAGTGACATCGATATTCTCAACACAGCCTGTAGTGGATGCTCTTAAGTACATACTCGTAGACGTCATGACGCCAATGCTCGTGATGGTTTACTCATGGTACATAGCTGAGACCTACGTAACAACAACAGGTGAGGTAAATGACTTAAGAGCACTCCTACTCTCACTACCGTACACGAGAAGGTTCATTGGAGTCACAACCTATCTAGACGTACTGATTACGTACACCATAGCGTACGTGTGCGCAGTAGTGACTCCATTCTGGTTAGTGCTCGGTAACTACATGGTGATGGTACTGAACTACATAGCTATCAAGTACACAGTGATCATAGTGGAAGCACTGCTCTACACATCGCTATCACTAATCATCATGATGTTACTGAGTGAACAACGTGAAAGTTTAAGGAAGTACACAGCCCTTGGAGTATGCCTACTTCACTACGTAGTTTCGAGGTACGTGTGGGCTCTCTACACTACGGCATTACCTGAAGTAGATCTCAAGCTAACTATCTCGACATCAGCACTCCCCATAGATGAGGCACTAGCTTACTACGTACTATGTAACGTACTAGGTCTGAAGTTTAGTGGTGTTAGGTGTAGAGGACTTGCATGCATATCAATACCCATGAGTACTGCAGCTAGTAACCTCTTCATCATTGTACCCATGATCTTGCTTACTTTACTTGTGCTATCTGCTCTGTACCTAGTTGCTAGGAGATTGGAGGTGGTTAAGTGATGTTGAAGGCTTTGTCCTGTATACTCTTAGTAATAACAGCGATCATAGCTATAACCTATGTTCCGCAGTACTTCGGTTACTTCATACCTCCATACCCAATGCACATATCGACAGGAACTAGCATAAACCTGAGTAGGTACAAACTACCTCCTATTCTAGTATGTGGTGTACAATACATTGATGTACCTAAATACCTCTCACGATTGGTAGAGGTTAGAGTTGGGATTGGTGTAGGGTGTCGATCTCCTGAGGGATTTAGGTGGTGGAGACCAAATGTTAGTGGGTTCATAGCATTGCTTCCCTCAGACGTTGCGTTGAAATTCTTCAATGTAACTCAATTGAGGGAAGGGGAAGGTGTTGTGAGTGGTGAAGAAGCTAAGATCCTTTACAGAAAGCTACTTAGTTACCTCATTGGTCGTAGTTACTTCAATGGTAATGTAGCTACCTTAAGGGTACTGATCAGCAATAGCTCATACATTGTAGTGTATATTGAGGACTTTGAGCCAAAACCTAAGGTACCTAGGGAGGTATGTGTCTTGAGTATGAACGTTGATGTGAACGTTGGTGCTACTCCACGTGACCTGGTGATGTTTGTAAGCTCACTTGCAGTTACTTCAGTAGTGGCTATAGCTCTCTTTGTAATCGACGTACTGTGGAGGCGTAGGTGCCGGTATGTCTACTCGTAGTGATGAGTATGTGAAGTTAGATGACTTAATGGATTACGTGTTCTCTGCTCTAGGTAGTTCTCAGAGGAGGAAGATACTGGAGGTTATTGCTGATGGTGGGTGCGTGTCACCAGGTGAATTACTTAGGAGGTGTGGTATTCGTGATAGTAGTACGCTTAACTATCACCTATCTAGGATGAGGATGCTCATTGATAGGGATCCTCATAGTGGTGGTTATAGGCTTACACCGCTAGGTAGGTTAGCACTCGAGATGTTTAGGAGCTTTAGGTCTGTTCTCGCTACTACGATACCTTACCTAAGGGGTGTGGAACCTATCATAGTGATTAAGCCTAGGTGCTTACCCTACTTAGTTATTGTGCTCACGCTACTAGCTCTAGTACTCACTACCTTACTCACTGTATTCAACATCTTCCTCCTGATGCTATTTACTGTTGGTCTCCTCTATGCGGGGTACAGGTTGGTCACTAGCTACTGTACGAGGTACGTGGTATCTAGGTACTTTGTTCTCGTGATGAGAGATTTCACGATGTTTCGATGTAGACGTGTTCTGTGGGGTAATATTGTTGGTTTTTCTTTGAGTAATAATCCGCTAGCATCAGCTCTGAACTTGACATTCCTGAATCTACTCATTACTTCAGGTGGTAACTTCGTTAACTTACCAGTTGGTTATGTTGAGAGGTCTAGTGATGTGATTACTGAGATCAGGATGTTAGTAGGTTTCTCTCATGTCCTCAACGTTTATCTCCCTCATTGAGCAACTTTACTGTGGTGACTACTTAGTGCATGTAGTTCGCAGTGAGGCTTTTCTCAGGGAGTTAGGGTACAGCTTCAGTACCTACGTTACTGAAGGTGAGGAACCTGAGAGAGTAGATGTTAAGTTCTGTGACTTAGTACATGAACTCAGTAGTTGTCCAGAAACTCGTGAGCTTGCGTATGAGAGGCTGTATAGGCATCAGTGGGAGGCCTTGAACTACTTGGAGCAGGGCTACAACGTCATATTGAAATCAGGTACTGGATCTGGGAAGACTGAGGCTTGGGTCATGTACTTCCTACGTAGAGCTAAGGAGGGTGGTCTCAGAGCAATTGCTCTATACCCTACTCTAGCTCTAGCAAATGATCAGATTAGGAGAATTGAGCGTTATGCTAGAGCTGTTGGTATTAAGGTTCTCCAACTAGATGCTCCTAGAAGAGATGAATTGATCAAGAAGTTAGGTTCTCATGGTTTGAGACGTGAAGTGAGTACAGCTAATTTGGTGATCACTAATCCTGCGTATCTTCTTCATGAGGTTAAGAAACTTGTACTCAATCCCTCAAGACCATACCTCTACCATTTCTTCAGGAAACTAGATCTAGTAGTTATCGATGAGCTGGACTTCTACGGTCCTAGGAGCTTAGCTCTACTACTTGCTATGCTTCGTGTAATTTCAATGTTTAGTGAGGTGAAGCCACAGGTCGTTATCTTGACGGCTACTCTAGCTAATCCAGATGACATAGGACAGTACCTACGTGAAGTAACTGGAAGAGATTACAGAGTTGTTGAGGGTAAGCCGTTTCATGTCAAGAACTTCACCTACGTAGTTCTCGGTAAGAACTTAGAGGGTATTTGGAGGAAGTTAAGTGATCTGTACAGTAAGTTAGCTACGAGAGGTGACATTGATGGAGAGGTACTTGAAGCACTTAAGGACTTTGAGAAGTTCCGTAGGAATCCACATAGGGTACTTGCTTACTTAAGTGCTCTCGGGTTTGAAGTACCTACCTTAGGTATTGACCTATGTGAGATATTGCAAAGATATGTGGAGGATGATGGTGTTACCTTAGTCTTCACTAGGAGTATTGCTAGAGCTGAGGATATTGCTAGGAAGTTAAAGAGTTCACTTGGTGATAAGGGTGAGCTGGTAGCTACTCACCATCACTTAGTTCCTAAGAAGGTTCGTGAGGAGATTGAGGAGAGAGCTAGGAAGGGCTTAGTTAAGGTAATCGTTAGTCCTCGTACACTTACTCAAGGTATTGACATAGGTACCGTAGTTAGGGTTGTTCACGTTGGTCTTCCTGAAGATGTTAGGGAGTTCTATCAGAGGGAGGGGAGGAAGGGTCGTAGGAGAGACATTCCGTTTACTGAGACATTGATCATACCCTCATCTAGGTGGGATTGGGAGTTACTGACTAAGGGTAGTGAAGTACTTGAGAAGTGGCTTAAGCTACCACTGGAGAAGACCTTGGTGAATCCCAGTAACGACTATGTGAAGCTATTTCTAGCATTGGCTAAGTTGTTATCACCCTGGATGAGGGTTCCTCTAAGTGATGATGAGGTGAAGTTACTCAAGGACTTAGGTGTGTTACGTGGTGAGAAGGAGATTAATGAGAGGTTGATTAAGTACATTTGGGAGAGGATTAACTTCTACGAATTTGGACCACCTTACGGTGTTAAGAGGTATCTCAGTGATGGAACTGAGGTAAAGGTTCTAGAACCAATCGGTAGGTGTGATCTTGTTGAGAGATTTCAGGTAGGGTGTATTGACGTTGCTAATCTAGCTATGGTGACTGATCTGAAGCTGAGTAAGAGAGGTAGGTCTGTAACTGCTGTTCTCGAGCAACCTTTGAACTGCATTAACTTCTATGAGAGTGATGTGCTAGCTGATGCCTATGAAGAGTACATTCTTGTGAAGAGGGAGTGGGGTGAGGAGCCTAATTTCCTACGTGATGTGGTTAAGGGAAAGATAACTTCACAGGTACATTGTGTTGTGTATCCACCTAGAATGGGATTTGGATTACTGAGGAAGTTACCTAACCGTGTAGTATGGATCATCACCTCTGAGAAGCCGAAGATAATTCAGGTTCAGAATAGGCATGTAGTTACGTACTCAAGACGAGCAATCTACGTACCTTCACTCTGTGTAGGTGAGTACCGTGACTACACATACGGTATTCTCGTGGAGGTTGATGAGAGGGAAGATCCTGTACTACTTAGGCTAGGGCTAGCATACATAACGATTATTTTGAGGAGAGTACTCGGTATACCTCTTGAAACCATACTGTATGGAGTGGAGAAGGTTGGTGAGAAGAAGTTCATCGAGCTACATGAACCTGAAGCCTCTGGAGTACTTCAGCTACTTGACTGGTCAAGTATACGTAAACTAGTTGATAGCTATGTACCTGATGACCTGGATCTAGTACTACTTAGTCAAGTTGATGAGGTAGCTTACTCTGATTTCATATCTCTGAACTGTAGCTGGGAGGTAGTTAGGGAAGCTGCGAAGAGAGTAATAGACTATCTTGAGCTAAGGCATAGACTCAGAGCAGTACTTAGAGGAAGAGAAATCACAATTCCAAGACCTAGCAGAGGGTTGAAGTTAGTTACCTTTGACCTACTTATTCATGAGCTACCTGAGGAGAGGGTTAGGTTCCCTAGGTACCTGGTTGCCATAGCTTACTTTGATGGTGATGAAGTGAGGACTGTAGTAGAGACGTGTTACGGCACGACCTTTGTGAAGCCACCTGAAGTGTTGAGACTACTTGAGGTAGAGCTAGAGGAGTACGTGTACTACGATGGTTATCGACTACTTGTACCAGGTAGAGATGTCGTAGCTAGAGAACTTGAGGTAGTCCAATTGAAGAGATTGGTGAAGCTAGTTAAGGAGCATGGAGTTGATGTGTATGAGCATCTGAGGAACGCAGGTATTGAACCTACTTCAGTACCTACGATAATTGAGGAGCTTAAGGTACCTGAGTTAGAGCTTTCACTAGAGCCAAGTATAGAGACGGTACATAGCGTACTCACGAAGCTCACACAGGAGAGGAGAAGCGAATTAACACGGAATGAACGAGAACTAGTGGAGAGATATCTTGCTAATAGGGTGAAGGCACTGTACGTACTGTACCTACTCGCTGATAGCTTACTGTCTAGCAAGCAGAGTGGTTAAGTACTGCTACATCAACCTAATGTAAACACTTCAGCTACTTCACCAAATACTATACTACAAATTCACACATTACATTATGTACTGCTCACCGAGGACTCTGCTCTCACCCACAAGGATTTTGTACATGTAGTTCTTGATGAGGAGTGCTTTACAGAGACTACACAGATCCATAGTCTTTGAGTCAACATCCATTACTGAATTGACGTAAGCCATTACACAACGACTATTGGGACAATCAGGTAGTCCAAGGTGGTGGTATACTATGTGCAGAAGCTGCTTCCTTATTCTCTCCCTAGTCACTTCCGGTACTTCCTCTGCACCGTAGAAGCTATTGTGTAGTCTAGCTGTTGAGAATACCGCTATAGATGGTTCAATGGGTTTATTCTGAAGGCTAAAGACGAAGTTCAGGTTTCCACTGTAGATATCTGCAGAGGTGAACCCTATGAGGAAATCACAACTAATATCTCTCTTCACCTTTTCGAGAGCATCCAAGACGATCTCAGCTCTATACTGATTCCTACCTGGATCATATGCTTCACTGGGCATCTCCATAGGTTCTAACTCCTTAATTATGAATCTTGGAAATACCTCTTTCACAGCTGCCATAGCAATCTCTAGGTCTCTCATATCGAAGGGTTTTAGCGGCTTGAATGCTATGGTCCTACTCATGGTCTCTACATAATCTCTAGCTCTCTTCCACAAATCATAGTACTTCTCAATCACGGTACTGGGAAGAGCTAGGTGTTCTAGGTATGGTCTAGGGTCTTCACACGAAGTAATATCCACGAATACTACGTTACCTGACTCATCCTCAAAAACTATTACATAAACATGTTTAGCAGGATCTGTAAGTACTTTGTATCTGTACCTGTATGTATGAAGAGACATGTCAACTATCTTCAGTACATTATTGAGATACCAGATAATTTCACTGAACTTTAGCACCTTACTTAACTTCTTATAGATGTGGGATGGTTCAATAGCTGGTATTGACAAGGTAGATCCCTCACACATCACCAGAAGAGTTAGTGGGTTACTCTTGAACTATTCCCTCATTCACATAGTTAGCTGTAGTACATAGATTTATAAATCCTAAGTAACTACTCAATCTGGGCGCCCTAGGGCCGGTAGCGGGCGTCGGGGGGCTCCGGCGACGGGCCCCCTGAGGAAGCTCCACCAGGTAGCGGGGGCCGTGGCGGCGTAAGCCGCCGGGGGAAATCTCCGGGATAGGGTACAGAAACGAGACCCCTCCCACTGGATGTGGATGAGGTGGGATGGACCGCGGTAACGCGGTCCTAACCACTGACAATGGTGGGAGGAGGGTGAGACGACCAGCCCACGGCAAAAGGGCCAAATAGGGGCCGATGAGGTCCCCGCACGAAGGCCCGGGTGGGCCCTGAGACTAATCCCGCAAGACAGAAGGTGGGCTACTACCGGCCCTAGGGCGCTCAAATTAGTACTTCGTGATAACTCATGATCAAGATATACGTCCTAGATTGGAGGCATTGTGATCCAGGTAAGTGCACAGGGATTAAGTTAGCGAGGAAAGGTCTAGCAGAGCGAGTATTCTCGGTACATGATTACCCTCCGAGAGCTATAGTACTCAATCCATATGCTAGGACTGTGTTGACGCCAAGTGATGTATCTATAGCTGAGAAGTACGGTATTGTTGTAGTTGATTGCTCCTGGAAAAGAGCAGAAGAGGTGTTTAAGAGAAGGTTGAGAGGTGTGCATAGGAGGTTGCCGCTCCTCTTCGCTGCTAATCCGGTGAACTACGCTAAACCGTATAGGCTCAGTAGTGTTGAGGCTATTGCAGCTGCTCTCTACATTCTTGGGTATAGAGAGCTCGCTGAGAGAGTGCTGTCGTTGTTTAAGTGGGGTCTTCACTTCATTGAGTTGAATAGGGAGTTACTAGATGAGTATGCTCGTGGTAACTTAAGTGCTGAGGATGAGATTCTGAAGAAATTGATGTCTGTAGATCGTAGTGGAGATTATGGAGAGATTGAGGATTCACATAGGTCTTGATGATACTGATTCTCCTAGAGCTGGTTGTACGACCTATGTAGCTCTCAATTTATGTCGTAGGTTAGTGGATATTGGCGTTGTATTTGCTGAGGTTCCTAGGTTAGTTAGGTTGAATCCGAATATTCCTTGGAAGACTAGAGGTAATGGTGCTGTTGCTCTTACGGTAGAGGTTGAGCCAGGTGATCTCGATAGGGTAGTTGATGTTGTTGATGGGGCTCTTCGCGAGTTCTCGGATGTTGAACATGGTAAGTCTGCTCCTACTGCTGTTCTCATTCCCGATCCAGTTCCTGAGGATGTTAAGTGGTTATACCGTAGGGCGCTGTACACTGTTGTTCCGCTTAGTGTTGTTGAGAGGATCTTGAGTAGAGTTCCTATACGTGTTGTATCCGTCAAGAGGGGTAAGTTGAGAGGGTTAATCGGTGCTTTAGCTGCTGTTGGTGCGTACGATATGGAGGACTTTACCTATGAGTTCCTTGTATACCGTAGTCCTGAGAATTGGGGTCTTGAGAGGAAAGTCGTGTTTGAGTCTGTTCTCGAGTTTGATGAGGTTACTAAGTTTCTGACGTTCAATAATGTTGATGAGGAGGGTGAAAGAGTGCTGATTACTCCTCATGGTCCTGATCCTGTTCTCTATGGTGTTAGAGGTGAGGATCCTCTAGTGCTGATTCACTCCCTGAAGTACATACGTGTTGAGGAGGAGGTATATGGTTGGTGTCTCTTTAGGACTAATCAAGGTACTGATGCTCATCTCTGTAACCTAACTACCTCAGTACATCCCTACGACTCCATTACAGTACGTGGAGTAGTAATTGATGTACCGAGGGTACTACCTGGATCTCACGTTATTCTCAAGGTAGCTGTAGATGGTCGCGTTGTTGAGTGTTCTGTATATCGGGAGACAGGTATCTTGAGGAGTATGGCGCTCAAGTTACGTCCAGGTGATGTGGTGTATGTTATGGGTGGTGTGAGACCACTACCTGGTGGTAAGTTGACTTTAAATGTCGAGAAGATCATCGTTGAGAAGTCTACTCCTAGGGTTGTTGAGGGTAATGTACCATGTCCACGATGTGGTAAGACAATGACCTCTCTTGGTGCTAGAGGTGGTGTTAAGTGTCGTAGATGTGGCTTCAGAATCAGCAGCATCAAGATCAAGTCTCTCAATTACGTTGGTGATGAGGTATGTGGTACGTGGGTAGCAAGTAAGAGAGCACATAGACACTTAACTAAGCCACTGGAGCGATCTGGGTTGGAGCACCCGTGGATACACCACTGTCCTGTCGTTAAGTGGTTTTGTATATTAGATAAGGTTTATTAGGTACTCACATTACGACATTGAGCAAGCTCTGAAGGGTAACTGCGATGGTTAAGCTAAAGATACTTGGTTCAGGTAGGGAAGTCGGTAGAACAGCTATACTACTTGAGTCACGTAGTGGTGAGAAGCTACTTCTCGACTACGGTGTTGGCTTTGACGAAAATGATAGACCAGTATTTCCACTGCACGTAGCACCAAAAGAGCTAAAAGGTATTGTACTATCTCATGCTCACCTCGATCACTGTGGTGCAATACCACTACTCTACACAACGTACTCACTACCACTCTATACCACGAGCTTAACTGCAGAATTAAGCAATTTACTACTGAATGACATGTTGAAGATCTCTGGTTACTACCTACCATACGAGGATGTTGAGATAAGAAAAATGATGAGGAACGTACAAGCTATTGAGTACGGCGAATCACTTGAGCTAGGTAGTTTCCGCATAACCTTCCTAAATGCTGGTCACATACCAGGTAGCATAATGACTGTGATAGAGGTCGATGACAAGAGGATACTGTACACAGGAGACTTCAACACGGTATCGACGGAATTGCTCAGGGGTGCAGATGTGTACAGTGTAGGGAAGGTAGATGTCGTGATCATGGAGGCAACGTACGCACTCTACAATCATCCAAGGAGGGAAGATGTGAGGAGAAAGTTCGTTAGAACAGTGCTGGAGGTCCTTAATGAAGGTGGTAAGGTACTGGTACCAGCATTCTCCGTAGGTAGAGCACAAGAGATAATGTTTGTGTGTGCTGAAGAGATCCCAGAGTACCCGATATACGTCGATGGAATGGCTAGGCAAGCTGCGGAGATTCTAGCTAAGTACCCACGATATCTTAGGGACTACAGGAGATATATGGATGTGCTTGAGAGAGTTGAGCAGGTTAACGGATGGGATATGAGGAAGAGGATACTCAAGAAACCCTGCGTAATAATATCACCAGCAGGTATGCTCAAAGGTGGTGCAGCACTATTCTACCTAAAGAAGCTGTACAGTGATCCACGTAATGCAGTAATCTTCGTTAGTTACCAATCACCTACTACACCTGGCTTCAGAATACTTGAGGAAGGTACCTTTGAGCTAGGTGCTGAGAAGCTTAGAGTAGAGGCTAGAGTGGAGTGGTTTGACTTCTCATCACATTGCGGTAGAAGGGAACTAATTAATTTCGTTAAGAGATTTAGTGATGCTAAGATCGTGCTGGTACATACAGAGCCTGAAGGTGGTGTGAAGTTTGCTGAGTACCTCAGGGAAATGAACTTCGATGTGGAGGTACCAGAGATAGGCCACGAAGAAGATTTATAATTCAGTACCCTAGAGGTCGTGGTTAGGGATTATGCCGAAGGAAATATTCAATATTGATGAGTTCATTAGATTAGCTCAGTACGCAAGGGAATGCCGTGTTAAGAGACTTGAGGATGAGGGTATAGTTAAGCTTAAGCTCAGATTGAAGAGGTACCTCTATACAATTAAGCTAGACCCAAAGACTGCTGAAGAGATATTGAAGAAGATAAAGGATAAGTGCCCAGTTAGAGAAGTCTAGCAAGTACCGTACCTGAGAACCAAACCCGTAAAACCTACTCTGTACGAAGGTAGTTTCTCACGGAAGTACTCAGTAGCTACATCACCGGTACAATGAATAGCGTAGACCTCATCAATACTATACTGCTCAAACGTATTCACTACCTTTCTCAACCTATCTTCAGATGCATCGAGTAGGTGCATACCACCAATAACAACTCTAAGCCTTTTTGCAATCCCATGTGCAGTCTCAACAATACGTTCAATACCTGGATGTGAGCAACCTACAAGCAGTACACCACCGAAGTTCTTGACAGTGACTACCATAGATAGCTCATCAATGAAGTTCCCCAACAGGAATACAGTAGTACCTTGAGCAACTTCAGTACGTGAATCAACTCTGGTAACTATAAATCCATGTCTTTGCAGCCATTCGCCTAGATCGATTGCTGATGATGGGATGAATACGTTGCACCTAGTACCGGACTCAGCTAAGTATCTTAAACCACCGACGTGATCCCAATGGTCGTGAGAGATAACTATGAAGCTTAGTGACTTAGGATCGATACCGAGGACATCCATGTTGTGCTGAAGGGTATAGGGGTCGGGACCTGTATCGAAGAGCCCTACGTAGCTATCTGTCTTCAATAGTATGGAAAGACCCCATGCAGAGCGTAATTCCTCACGTCCTGGAGTGTTATCGACTAGAACTAGTAGCTCTAGTGACTTAACACCATTTAGCTCTCCCATAGTCTAGTGAACTGTGGCTAAGTCTAAAAACCTTAGCCTAATAGGGATTGGTAAGTTAGTACGTTTTTAAGCTGAAGTAGAGCTAATGAACGTGAAATGGTTGGGAAGTTAGTTGAGAAGGTAGTTATAATCGATGGTTATGTGGATACTCCAGCAGGACTTGGTGTACCACCGTACCTAGATGTCTTCCCAAGGTATGTAGCAGGAGCTGTATGGTCAGTAAATCCCTCTGCACAGGTACTGTACTTCACCGTTGACTACGTTAGGGCACACTTCAGTGAGGTCATGAAGATATGCAATGAATCAGATCTAGTGGTGTTCATAGCTGGTGTCATAGTTCCAGGTAAGTACTTAGGTGGCGAACCAATTAAGGAAGAGGAATTAACTCTATGGCCACAGTTAATGAGGAAGCCTATTAAGGTTCTCGGTGGTCCTGTTGCTAGGTTTGGTCTTGGTGGTGTTGGTGGTGAAATAGCTACTCCACCAGAGTACTTCAGTAAGTACTTTGACTTAGTGGTTCCAGGTGATATCGAGGTTGTTGTGCATGACCTAGTTAGGGAGGGTCTTAGAGTTGATTACGTTGATCCACATAGGTTGAGGGAGAGCTATCGAGAAATACGTGAATTCGCTATCAAGGGTGCGAGGATAGTTACTCAGCACCCGAACTATGGTAAGAACCTGATTTGTGAGATCGAGACATATAGAGGGTGTCCAAGGTACATAACTGGCGGCTGTTCATTCTGTATTGAACCACTTTGGGGTTGTGTTAAGTTTAGAGATGTAGAGGATGTTGTTGAGGAAATTAGAGCACTGTACGAATGGGGTGTTAGGTGCTTTAGGATTGGTCGGCAACCAGATCTCTACGCTTACTGGGCTAAGGATACAGGCGTTGAGGAGTTCCCTAAACCTAGACCTGAAGTTATTGAGAGATTATTTCGTGGTATAAGGAATGTTGCTCCAGAACTCGAGACTCTACACATAGATAATGTTAATCCGGGTACAGTCTATCATCATCCAAGAGAAGCGAGAGAAATAACCAAGATAATAATCAAGTACCACACACCAGGTGATGTAGCTGCCTTCGGTATTGAGAGTGCTGACCCAAGAGTTGTTAGGTTGAATAACCTTAAGGTAATGCCCGATGAAGCTCTTGAGGCAATTAGGATAATATGTGAAGTTGGTTCTGTACGTGGTTGGAATGGGTTACCTGAACTACTACCTGGAGTAAACTTCGTCTGTGGATTAATAGGTGAAACAAAAGAAACGTACTACCTCAACTACATATTCCTAAAGAAGGTACTTGAGCTAGGTTACCTCATTAGGAGAGTAAACATTAGACAGGTACTCGTACTACCGTGTACTCGAATGGCTAGCGTAGGTACCTCAATAATTAGGAGACATTGGAACTACTTTCAAAGCTTCAAGAGGAAGGTACGTAAGGAAATAGACTTACCCATGCTCAGGAAAGTAGTTCCCAAGGGTACCGTACTGAAGAGAGCATTTACAGAAGCTCACTACGGTGGTGGTACATATGCTAGACAAGTAGGCACATACCCCCTACTCATATGGTGTCCCATGAGGTTAGAGCTAGGTAAGTACATGGACTTCCTAGTGGTTGACCATGGATTTAGATCTGTAGTTGCTGTACCGTACCCCCTTGACGTGAATTCAGCTCCCCTCAAGGTACTGAAGCTGATTCCAGGTATGACTGAAGACAAGGTAAGGAAGATCATGAGGATGAGACCATTTAAATCGGTAAGTGAGCTAAGTGAAGTAGTTGGCGAATTAGCTAAGTACTTTACGGTCAAAAACTAGATCCATACAAATACTTTTAGCAGAGACACCAAGAGAGCAACCACTAGAAAGGTTACTAATGACCAGAAACCGCTCTTAGTGAAGACGTAAACTAGGAACGCAGCGAATATTGCCGGCAGCAGTATGATTATCAGCTTGCTCAGTAACAGAAATACGAGTAGAGCGAGTACTATAGCTAGTACGAAGAGTAGTATCATCAGCACGAAATTTACTACACCCTTTTGCTCTAGCTTCCTCAGTAAGTACCTTCTGTAGTGTAGTGCTAGAAGGTATCTGGTTTGCATATTATTCTCCTCACTTTTAAGTCAAAGAAGTTGCTCGTAGTAGCTGGTTTTATGTGTAGTGCTGTGTCTGCACCGTGACCTGTACCAGCAATAGCAATAACATCTTCATCCAGTGGTATTAGACCTGCATCTGCAGCCATCAATGTTATCTCAATAGCCACCTTAACACCTTCTCCGAATAATCTCCTCAGAGCTAAAGCTATCAACTCAACGGGTAGCCAAATATTGAGAGCTTGCCTAATACCTCTCTCAACACCAGCAAAAGCATGAACACAGGTTAAGACCTTAGCCCCCCTCCTCTCAAGCTCCCTCCTAACGTCCTCACTCATCTCTTGATAACCAGGCTTAATGAAACCAGTAGCATGAGTTACGATAACTAGGTTGAAACCTTTAAAGACCTCAGTAGCTAGTAGACCAGTCCTTCCCGTTGTCGAAGCAACAACCACATTACGAATACCGTACCTCTCTGCGTACTCCTTAGCTACTCTAAGCGTCTTCTCTGTATTTTCAGGACCTGGCCTAGAGAAGTAGGTTGTCATAATCTCGGTAACAGTACTCACGGAGATCCCCATAGCTCTAACTCGGTGAGGAATAAAAACATCTAGGTAAGTATGTGGGAACGGTGATGAGGGGCCATCTAGCAGATTAGTGAAGAAACCAGCTATCGCTGAAGCCTATCAGAGTGTGTGACAGCAATACAGTAACAATACCTAACCGTATGAAAACGTTAACTTAATAACTCCCCAAATCTCTAGATCGGTAAGGGTTTTCTGAGTAAGCTACCTGAAGAAATTAGCAGAGAGAGTAGAGACACTAAAACAAAGAGATTCATAATCTATGGAATCGAAGAGAAACCACCACTCCTTACAGCACTGTTCCTAGGATTCCAACACTACCTCACAATGTTTGGAGCTACAGTCGCAGTTCCGCTACTCCTAGCATCACTAATGGAGCTAACGCCAGAGGATACAGCAAAGCTAGTATGTATTCAATTCTTCTGTGCAGGTATTACTACACTACTGCAAACGTGGAAAAAGGTAGGTAGTGGGTTACCTATCGTACAAGGATCCTCATTCTCCTTTCTAGGACCTCTAGTAGCTATCATAGCTACCTGTAAGAGCATGGGGATTAGAGGTAGCGAAATACTACTCTACACAACAGGAGCTATCATAGGTGCTTCATTCTTTGAGATCGTGATTGGGTACAGTGGATTAGCTGGTCTATTGAGAAGGTACATAACACCTGTATCTATCGGGCCAACGATAATAGTTATTGGGCTCTCACTAGCTGATGTAGGAGCTTCACAGGCAAGTGGTAACTGGGGTCTTGCACTACTTACAGTGGTACTCATTGTGCTGTTTAGTCAAGTACTTGGCAGGAGGTACAGGATATTCATGCTGTTCCCAGTAGTACTCGGTGTCATGATCAGCTACGTAGTTGCACTACTACTCTCGATAACTGGCTTCCTAAAACCTGGTGATCCAGGGTACGTGAATTTAAGGCCACTCATGGAATTACCTTGGTTAAACATACCGAAGCCATTTCCATGGGGTTTACCTAAGTTCGTACCAGCGTTCATCCTCGGTATGTTAGCTGCTTACGTAGCATCGATGGTTGAGTCTATAGGTGACTACCACACAGTATGTAGGGTGAGTGAGGCACCACCACCAGACGAAAAGACAATATCCAAGGGTCTCGGTGCTGAAGGCCTTGGCTGCCTAATTGGTGGTATCTTCGGTTGTGCTGGAGGGTACACGAGTTATTCAGAGAACATAGGTGTCATTGGGTTAGTTAGGGTAGCTAGTAGATACGTCATTCAGCTAGGTGCGGTATTCATGCTGCTAATGGGGTTCTTCGGTAAGTTCGGAGCACTCATGGCGACAATTCCTAAGCCAATTATTGGAGGTCTATATCTCGTAGTATTCGGTATGATAGCTGCTGTAGGAGCTTCGCTGCTTACGCTAATAGACTTGAAATCACCTAGAAACCTACTGATCGTAGGCATGTCACTGTACCTCGGTCTAAGCGTACCTATGTGGATGAAAGGTTACAACCCATACGGTGTTAAAGGTAGAGGAGCAATCGTCGCACTGCTACCTCCACAACTAATGTGGTTAGGTGAAATAGTTGAGATTATACTCGAGACAGGTATGGCCGTTGCAGCTATAGTCGGCATCGTGCTAGATAACCTGATACCAGGAACACCGGAAGAACGAGGATTGACACATCCTGAATGGTGTGGTAAGGTAATGAACAAGAGAGAGAACAAGTGAGTACTTGTAAGTACTCACAAACCCGGTCTTTTTCTCCTCCTTTATCCGCTTATTACCTAGAGAGAAGTAGAGTGTGTGTCATCGATGGAGCTAGTCATCACTTTTCAGTGAGCCCCGAGAGCATCATCCAACGTGATCAGAATACTATGTCTCTTTAAACCTTAGCTACATTCTCTACACTTCGAAGCATCTACATATACCTCACGATCTATGTCGTCGTAAGTTAATTATGGTTCTGGTACTATCTCAAGTGTGAGTACCCATGAGCTACAGTGTTATTCAGCATGTTAAGGTTTCGTGGAGAGGTAAGGAGTGTAGTAAGTGTAATGTTCCGGATAGGTGGACTGTTGAGGATGGGAATTACGTACTTGGTAATAAGTTCCATCCCGTTGCTGTAATGGTACCACTGGATGATGAGGTAGGTAATGAATTGGTGAAGACAGCTATTGAGCTTGGTGTAGCAATAGCTGGTTTCTGTAAGACAGCTAACATAGGGATTGAGAAGGTAGTATGTAATGTGCTAGCTAATCCAAACATTAGGTACCTAGTAGTTGTTGGTCACGATACAAGCGGTCATCGTAGTGGTGAAGCTATGATTAAGTTGTGGAGGTATGGTGTGGATCCAGAGAGTAGGAGAGTGCTGAATTGCGATGCACCAACGGCCTACATACCAAATCTGCCGCTTGAAGCTATTGAGAGATTTCGTGATCAGGTAATTGTCATTGATATGCTAGGTGTGACGGATAGGGAGATGCTGAGAAAGGTGATTAGAGGCTGTATTCAGGAACCTTGGAATGCTGTTGAGATTGAGGTGAAGGGTATTAAGTATAGGTTATTCGATCCTGGTGCATATGACTTAGAGCCATATATAGTCAAGGTAACGAGTAAGGTGAGCGGGGGGTATGTGGAGACTCTATCACAGAACCTTACAGTCGTTGTTGCGAGGTCAGTAGCTGATGCCTATAGGGAAGTGATTCGACTAATTGAGAGATTTGGTAGATGTGTTGAGTCTAGGTTTGGAATTACGAAGGAGTTAATGAATGTCGTGATACACGTACTTGATCCTCTCTGTGATGAAGTACCTAGAGAGTACCCACTTGGTGCTAAGAAGTATCTTGAGGAGTACTGTAGAGCTATTCTCGAGGGTAGGAGTATTGAGGGTTATGAGTATAGCTATGGTGAGAGGTTGAGGGTTAAGTTCGGTGATCAATTGCGAGCTATCGTCGATAAGTTACGTAGTGAACCGAGTACTAGACAAGCTGTTGCTGTGTTCTGGAGTCCTTACGAGGACTTGGTCAAGACAGAGAACCCACCTTGTTTCATACTGTGGCAATTCATGATTAGGGATGGTAAGCTACATGCTACGGTGTACATGAGGAGCCACGACTTTAGGAGTGCCTTCGTACACAATGTATTTGCCGTTAGAGAGGTAATGAAGTACATTACGGAAGAACTTAAGAGAAGTGGTCTTGACGTTGATCTAGGTACGATAACATTCATTGCATGTAGTTGCCATGTCTATGAGAACTACAGGTAGTATTGCTGATGAGATTAAGCAATTCATCGACTATGTTAGGAGCTGTAATGCTAGAGGTCTGATAGTCCTCAGTGGTGATACAGAACAAGTAATACACGTATTAAGCACACTACTTGGGCACCTAGCTAGACCTATACTCGCATTTACTGATAGTAGGGACCTACGTAAGGTACTTGCTGTGCATGATATTGAGGTAGCTAGATTTCATGAGCTGACTAGTTACCTAGGTAGGGAGTATAGCTCTGTCATTATGGATTTTAGGTACTTCTTCAGACCTAATGCTGTTTCTGCTGCATCAGAGATGATTAGGTGCGGTGGATTCAGTATCTGGTTAACTAAGTCACTTAGTTTGTGGAGTCCAGGTGTCGAGGGTGGTAGAGGTACCTTCCGTAGGTATTTACTTGAGTCGCTTAAGTTGTGTAGATCAATCCTTGTAGTTGATGTTGATAGCGGTGAGGTGGTATTGCGTAATCTACCGAGTAAGTTATCTCGAAGACAGTTCACACCCGAGATCACGAATGTTGATGAGAGGTTGAGAAAGGTACTTTCGCTATGTGCTACTGAGGATCAGTACGAGTTCGTTTTGCATAGCTTAAGACTGCTTAGTGACTTAACACTTAAGGTTTTAGTTGGTAAAGGTGATCGTGGTAGAGGGAAGAGCGCTGCTCTCGGTCTAGCAACTGCGCTGGCTATAGCACATAACTACACTGATGAGATTTTGGTAACAGCACCTTCACCACGCAGTATCACGACATTCATGAAGTTCCTCTGTCTAGGGCTAGAGAAGCTAGGTATTGATTATAAGACAATTACTGAGAAGGGAAGTGTAGTGGGTATTAGGGGTAGGGGTTTTGAAGTTAGGTATGTTGTCCCTTGGTTAGCTACTGGTGCTAGATTAACGGTGATTGATGAGGCTGCTGCTGTTGGTGCTGCTCGTGTTAGGAGGTTGTGTGCTAAGAGTAGGAAGGTCATGATGGTGACTACAGTCCACGGTTACGAAGGTTCTGGAAGGGTAGCTTCTGAACTGCTAATTAAGCAGCTACCTAGTCCACTAGTCTACGAGTTCAAGGTACCTATTAGGTACCTATCAAATGATCCACTTGAAGAGTGGCTTTACCAAGTATTCTTTCTCCGAGTAGACCCAATAGAGATACCGAAACCAGAGAATGTGGAGTACTCTTCTGTAGATCAAGAACAGCTAGTTAAGGATAGGGATTTACTACGGAAAGTCTATGGCTTACTCGCTCTAGCGCACTACAGGAATGAACCTGATGACTTAATGACCATGCTTGACGCCCCTCATCACCACATTCGTATACTCAACTCCGATAGAGGAGTTGTAGCTGTTGCGCAGATAGCTGAGGAAGGACCTATTCGTGATGTTGAGAGAGCTATTACACGTGGTCTAAGAGGAGTACTGGTCTTAGATAAGTTACTGAGGTACGGTCCTAAGGAAGCTGCTAAGACAAGAGGCTGGAGAATTGTTAGGATTGCTGTAGTACCTAATCTACAGAGAAGAGGCTACGGTTCAAAACTACTAAACTTCCTCGAGGAGGAAGCACGTAGTATAAACCTTGACTGGATCGGTGCTATATTCTCTAGAAATGACATCATTGACTTTTGGTTAAAGAACGGGTACTTACCAATCTATGTATCTCCACGATTCAATAAGGTGACAGGTGAGAAGAACATAGCTGTGATAAAGCCACTGAGTACTAGGATGCGACATTACGTTGAAGAAGCATTGAGGGAATTTAAGGTTAGATTACTTACCTGCTTAATGAGTGTCTACAGGGATTTAAGTGCTGAGGTTGTTGCTAGTGTATTGAAGAGTATTAGGGTACCTGTGTCAGTGAGAATTGAGTTAACGAGAAATCAAGAGAAGAGACTCGAGATGTACTTAAGTAGGAGGATTCTACTTGAATCAGCTATGGATGCTATTTACTTAGCAACATTGAGGAAGTTATGTGAATCCCCTTCAGTAGATCTAAGCTTCAGCGAATTAGTTGCGTTGATTGCTTATGTACTGCAGGGTAAACCTTTGGACGATGTGGCTGCTGCTCTCAGAACCGATATAGAGACCGCTAAAGCTACTGTAGATAAAGCTGTTAGGAAGCTACTTAGCTAGGAAGAACATGGCGATTTGGGTAATTGCAGTAAGGAGGAAGTATGCTGATGCAATTCTCGATGGTAGGAAGATAGCTGAAGTTAGGTGGGAAGGTACTGTAAACATAGATCTCGTCAGATCTGGTGATAAACTACTTCTAGCTACTGGATCCGGCATTGTTGGCATTGTTGAGGTCACTAAAGTCATCATCAAAGAGCTTAGGAGTATAAGTGATGATGAGGCTAAAGCAGCTGGCTTCAGAAGCAGAGTAGAGCTAGTTAAAGAGCTTAAGAAGATATACCCAATAACAAGCTACAGTGAGAAGTACTACATACTATACCTCAGACCTATCGCAGACTTGAGACATAGACCAGTACCACTGAGCAATATCTACTGTTACAGCGGTAGTGGTATTAGAGAGTGTAGATTAGAGGATTTGAAGTCAAGGATAGTGCCCGTATGCAGAGTGAAGAGTAGCGACCTACCAATAACGTAGCTCTATAATACAGGTCAACGTACCGCTCTGCTCTCTTAGTAGCTACATATCTAAGCACTATAGCGAGCACTGACACCACAGTTATCGCAACAATTAGGATACTAACCACCGTAAGTAACTTCTCATGAGGAAACTCAACATACACATGCGTTACAGCCGCTGTACTGTTATTACCAACAGCATCCATAGCCCATACACGAACCACATATTTACCTGGTATCAACTTACCGCACTTAATCACTACAGACGTAGCATTGGTAAATACTAACTTAGATCGAAACTCAACATAGTAACCACCCAATGCCACGTCATCTACTGATGGAGACCACTTAACGATAACTGCGTCACCGATATACGTTGCTATTAAGTTTGCAGGGGGGGTAGGTGCTGTGTAGTCTCTAGCTACTAGGTCTACCTTCACCTTAGTCCTATTGATCGTGATTACGGTTTCAGAATCTCTACACACAAGCTTTATCACCTTACCAAATACCTTCTCACCAGGTAAAGTTAGTGAGTACCAACCACCCTGCATCGTCACAGTACTATTGACTAGTTCATTACCAACGTAAGCCCTAACCGAAAGACCAGGTAACATAGCTTGCCCCCTAGGACCCCTAACAACTACCTTACCCCACACTACAACCTTCTCCGGATACACAACTACTCTAGCACTAGCTACGTCACTAGCTCTATTAGCAACATCAATAGCCTGCACCTCAACGAGGTAAATACCTGGAGGTACTTCACTTAAGTTAACGGAGGTCTTCTTACTAGAGACCTCGATGGAGGATACGTACTTCTCCACATTAACTAACCTAATCGAGACAACGTACTTGGAAACAGCTACATCATCACTAGAGTGACTCCACCTAACAAACACCCACCTAATACCACTACGAACTTCAACTATTTTAGGTCTACTAGGTCTCAAAGCATCCTTAACTTTAAGAGTGCCTACACTAATCACAGCACCAGGAGAGAACACTAACTTACGCACCTCATACTCACCAACACGTATAGAGAACTCAGTACCATTACTCAAACCCCTTACAATTAAGACGAAGGAACCATCCATTGAGGTTAAGTTCTCAGCAATAACCTTACCACCATAAACCGCATACACCGGGATATCAGCTCTGACCGGAGGCTTACCACCTTCAACATATACAAAACCTCTAACTACCATGACCTCAGCAGAAGCACATAAACAGTGATGACTTGGAATAAGGAAGAGAAACAGAATCAAGACAATAGGGAGAACATACCTCACCATACTCAACCACAGTACATATCCATTGCGTAACCTAGGTGTTTTACTGAGATGCACTAGGTTATAACATCAAAGGAAACTATAAAAATTAATCACGTAAAATACGCAGTACAGCCGACCTACCAGAGACCCCACATTGGGGTCTATGAAGGTAGGGCTGGCACCTCACGGACATCCCCTACGAAACCGGTTCATACACTATACCTAGCTCTCTAGCAATAGCGTACGCCTCCTCAATTTCACTACTCCTAAGTCTCCTACTGATATCAGGCCACTTCTCTGGGTACTTACTCACCAACCATTCAGGTCTGTACTGCTCCATGACGTTAACAAGTACCTTATCCTTTATATTATCAGCAATCCACTTGAGTACAGGTCTTGTACAGCACTCAATGTGATTTGGTAGTACTAAGTGCCTTATTATCATGGGCGCTGACTCAGCAGCTATCTTGAGATTTCTCGTTACCACCTCCCAGTAGTTCTTAATACCTGATAATCTCTCTGCACACTTGTTGTTACCGTACTTGAAGTCAGGTAACCAAATGTCAATGACGTCCTTCAGCAACTTCATTGTCTCCACACTACAGTACATATTGCTATTCCAGAGCTGTGGGACATTCACATCGAGGTACTTCAGTGACTCAAGTATGGTGTGTAGATTTGGTGTTGGTTCACCACCTACGTGATTGATATTTCTAGCACCTGTCTTCCTCAATTCCTTCTGCATGAGAGCCAATCTCCAAGCATCAACCTCTACACCATCTAGTGGGTGCTCCTGACTGATATCCCAGTTCTGACAGAATACACATCTGAAGTTACAGCTACCGTAGAAAATCGTTCCACTAGGTACTAATGGCGCTTCCTCACCATAGTGGTGAAACCACGAATGTACGTATGTTCTGTAATCTAGACGACAGAAACCTCTCTCACCACTTAACCTATTGACACCACACCTATGTTCACAGAAGTGACAACTCAGTAGAATTCTCTTAGCGATTTCAATCTTGACATCTAGGTAACTGAACTTAGGTCTAGGTAACTCATCAAGACTTAGCTCATCACTACAAATCATGGACCACACACGACCAAACTCCTTACTGAGATCATCATGGAGCTTCCAAAGCTCCTCGAGAGATAGCTTCGATGGATCACAACCAGCATCCAACCTCTTACATATCATGAACTTAGCAGGCTTTCTATCTCTCATAACATCGTAGTACCACCTCAACCTCTCAACAACAACAGGATTCTCCCAAACCTTAATAGCATCCGGCCTCAGTACATACCACAGACTCACAGTAGACACCTAGTAGGGGCTACACAGATCAACACATAAAAACTCTCTTCAAATCCAAGGTAATAGATGATGAACAGGCTAAGTGGGGATATTCGTGACCGAATAGCAGTCCGCTGATGTAGTTAAAGCCGAGAGTAATGAGTATAAATAGGGAGCTTAATTATCTATATTCGATATCTAGTGCATTGACTAGACCACCCAAGTCTAACTACTACAATAAATACTTAAATACCTCGTTAGATACTTAATTACGTTGAGTAACATTGAGTAGGAGGTGTAGAGGTTGAGAGGTATCTCACGTACGGTACTCATAGCAATTGTAGTCATAGTAGTAATTGTAGCGGCCATAGTGGGGTACCTAGCTTTAACCTACTATGTAGCACCACCTAAAGCACCGAAGAAGTTAGTTATTGCAGCTAGATCAGGTACGTACGCTGAGGGTTTGAAGATAGCTGCGAGAGAGTTCTCTAAGAAGTATGGTATTGAGGTTGTTGTACAGGACTTCGGCTATGCAGCATTACACGATAAGTTAGTGACGGAGATGATGGAGAAGACAGGTGCTTTTGATGTAGTGATGCTAGATGATCCATGGTTAGCAGAGTTTGCTGACAAGGGCTTCTTAGTTGATATTGGTGAGATGCTGAAGAAGAAGGGTATTAAGGTTGAGGAGCTAGGCTTCATACCGACCTGCCTAGAGGTATGTAAGTACAAGGGAAGACTCTACGCACTACCGTACGTAGGTAATGTACAGTTATTTGCGTACAGGAAGGATCTATTTGAGAAGTATGGTCTACCAGAACCTAAGACATGGGAAGATGTGTTAAGAGCAGCTAAGATAATAATGGAGAAGGAAGGAATCTATGGTTATGTGATTAGAGGTAAGAAGGGTAATCCTGTTGTCACTAACTTCCTACCAATATTCTGGGCTTATGGTGCTAAGATACTAGATGAGAGAGGTAAGCCAGCAGTGTACTCACCTGAGGCAGTGAAAGCACTGAAGGTATTCATTGAGTTGAAGAAGTATTGTCCACCAGGTACGGAGAACTTCGGCTCTGCAGAGGTTAGAGCATACTTGCTGGGTGGTAAGGTTGCCATAGTAGGTGAAGTGTGGCCAGCATGGGTACCTGACCTAGAGAATCCAGAGAAGTCTAAGGTAGTTGGTAAGGTCAAGATAATACCACCACCAGGAGCAAGACCTATGATAGGTGCTTGGCTACTAGGTATCCCAGTAACGTCGAAGAACAAGGACCTCGCACTCGAGTTCATACTCTTCACACTGAGTAAGGAAATGCAGAAGAAGATAGCACTAGAAGCAGGTGTACCACCAACCATAGCTGATCTCTACAAAGATCCTGACCTAGTCAAGAAGTACCCATGGTACCCAGTACAGCTCGAAGCACTGATGACAGCAAAGATGAGACCTAGAGTACCTGTCTGGAAGAAGATAGAGGACATACTCGCAACCTACATACATGCCGCATTAATAGGTGAGTTATCACCAGAAGAGGCATTAAAGAAAGCTCAGGAAGAACTCACAAAGTTACTTGGATAGGTGACTCAATACCATGAAGTTAAAACAGCATCACATTGGACTTCTGCTAGCACTACCAGCGATAATAGTAATGGCACTTCTAACCCTCTACCCAATAATCTATGTTTTTTACCTATCTCTACACAAGGTATCATTCTACCCCAAGCTCACCTTTGAGTTCGTTAATATAGCTAATTACCTATCAGCTCTCAGCAATAGGCTCTTCAGGATATCCTTCCTAAACACCTTACTCTTCGTTTTTGGAGCAACAGTAAGTGAAGTAGCTCTAGGTCTTGTGTTTGCACTTATATTTGCTTGGGAGTTCTACGGTAGGAAGTACATAGCTCCACTCGTTATACTACCGATGATGTTACCTACGATAGTTGTGTGTAGCTTCTGGAGGATAATGCTGCATACAGAATTCGGTGTATTGAATGCAATCTTAACAGCATGTAATCTACCTAAGATCAACTGGTTAGGTGATCCAAGAGTAGCTATGTGGTCTATAGTGCTGGTGGATGTATGGCAGTACACACCATTTGTCTTTCTTATCCTCTACACAAGTATCCTCTCAATACCACGTGAAATATATGAGGCAGCTATGATAGATGGGGCAAATAGACTTCAGTTAACTAGATACCACATACTACCACTACTCAAGCCCCAGATAGTTGTTGTTGCGCTTTTGAGGATAATCGACACCTTTAGAGTCTTCGATAAGGTCTACGCACTTACAGCTGGTGGACCAGGTAATGCTACCGAGGTACTGACCTTCGTCATCTACAAGACTGCATTTAGGTACTACGACTTTGGTCTTGGTAGTGCTGAAGCTGTTATAATGCTAGCTACTGTCTTGACTATAGTCATGCTCTACCTATACATAACGAGGAGGAGGTGACGTCTTTGGTTCGTAGGTCTAGATTAATTCATCTACTAATTGGTAAGGTAATACATGGAGTTCTCATAGCTGTAGTCTTAGTATGGACCTTCTTCCCACTGTACTGGGTTATCGTAACTTCGTTTAGACCTGAATGGGAAGTGTTAATGTATCCATCACTACCCTATCCTCTTCACCCGACACTCATGAACTACGTTAAGTTGATGGTTGAGGACAAGTTCTACATCTACATCCTCAATTCACTAGTGGTCTCACTAGGAGCTACCATCATATCGCTCCTCATTGGTTCTCTAGCAGCTTATGCTCTAGTTAGGATAGGTGTACCGCGTTTCGTAGATTCTCTATTCCTTACCTGGGTCTTAGTCGTTAGGATGTTACCACCGATAGTACTCGCAATACCTCTCTTCATGGTACTGAGGACACTGGGTTTGATAGATACGAGATTTGGACTCATGATTGCGTACCAAGTCTACACACTACCGTATGTAGTGTGGATTCTACTTGGATTCTTCCGTGAAATACCTAGAGAAATTGAGGAGGCTGCACTCATAGATGGTGCATCGAGGGTTAGAGTATGGACATCGATAATACTACCACTAGCATTACCAGGTCTCATAGCTACAATGATACTATCTGTCATACTGACATGGAATGAGTTCCTGTATGCACTTGTGTTCATTAATTCACCAGAGAAGTACACAGTTACGGTGAGGGTAGCTACGTACATCTATGAATTTAAGATTGAGTGGGGTAGGTTAGCAGCTTCAGGACTGACATCAGCGCTACCTGTGCTCTTGCTATCACTATACGTGCAGAAGTACATGATACGCGGACTAGCATTTGGTCGTGTACTCAGGTAATTTAAGACTCGCTGAATTAATTAATCCTCAGAACCAGTACTAGTACGGGTGTGAGTATGAAAGCTAGAGCAGGAGTGAGAGCAGCATTAGCGAGTGGGGCTAACCCAATGGCGAAAGGAGCAGTTAAGGCAGTTAAAGCACAGAAAATCACGAGTACAAAGACTAGGGTAGAGAGTACGAAAGCAGAATCAACAGGTACAACTAATATAGCTCAAATAGTTAAGAAGTTCGGAGGAGTAGTCAAGACTAAACCAGATCAGTAAACCAGGGCTCCGTGATGAGAAGGAGGTGAGGAATGAGTAGGTGATTGAAGGGGGAGCGACTGATTACTTCTCCCCTACCTCAAATAAGATGGCTTCGTAAGGACCGACCTTAGTACCCTTCTTAACCCTAGCAACAAGTACCCTATCCTCAATAATCTCATAAGGAACAGCAAGCTCAGCACCTCTAACTCTCCAACCCTCAGGGAAAAACCATGTAAACTCATAATCATACTCAACAACCTCCTCCTCATAGTAATCCTCGTACTTATTCAAACCAGCCCTAATAGGACCACTAAACTCAATAATGAAGGTAATGTAAGGTCTAGTCACATCACCACGGAAACTAAGAGTGGTAGAGATGACCTTAGGGTAGGTCCGAACACCATTTATGTAGACCCTCTCCTCATCGAGAAAGTACTGCATATTTTCCTCAATTCTCGACAGTTCCTCCTCAAGAGAACCTCTCCTCAGTAGCGATAGGTAGTACTTCTCAGGATCATAGTAATCAAAGACAACAATTTGAGTTACACGGCCAAGTCTCGACATAATGAAGAAACCCTGAGCATACACAGGTACAACACTCGAAGACACAATAAACACCTCATAGGTAGGATCATGAGTAAAGGATAAGAAGTCTACTCCTTAACCACACAACATTAGCACCGCTGATAAAAACACTAGCTATACCTAGACATAACTTACGTGGTGTAACACTTATACTATAGCGATAAATCTATTGGTAGAGAAATAAAAATGTGTATAAAGGACTAAAGTCACTGTTATAACAGTAATGAATTTAAGTAGGTCAGGATATGGTCTTTGCTTCAGGTGCTAGATATGGTTATTCACGGATTGAATACGAGTGTTGAGTGGACACTTCTCATGAAGTCACTCATTGCATTTGCTGTTGGTGCACTCATAGGGCTTGAGAGAGAGAAGGCTAAGCAGGAAGCTGCCGAGAGTGGCAATACGGAGGATGTCAAGGAGTTTCCAGGTGTTAGAAGCTTTGGTTTCGTGAGCTTACTCGGTGCCTTGACAATAATAGCGCCCTACTACATGCCTAGCGACATAGCTCAGTACGTACTAATCCCACTAATACTACCACCCATCTTCACAATCCTGTTCTTTATAATCCATAGAATGCTCATTCTCAAGGAGAGTGGAATAACAACTCCACTAGCTTTAGGACTAGCCTATGTCCTTGGGGTTCTTGTTGGTTTAGGTTACGTACTTGAAGCTGTTGCTCTCTCTGTACTAATCACATTCATGCTAGCAGTTAAGCTCCATATAGTTAAAGCGATTAGAGGTGTCACGTATAGGGAACTCCTATCAGCTCTTGAGATAGGTATCATAGTCTTCCTACTTGGTCCCTTCCTAGCTAGAGACATCTACGATCCACTACTCCACGTAGTCAATTTCAAGACACTCTACATATTCTTCGTGATAATCCTCATCATCTCCTACATAGGCTACATGGTTGTGAAGATGTGTGGTATGAGAGCATTGACCTACTTCGCATTCTTTGGAGGTCTAGTACACAGTGAAGCAACTACAATAAACCTAATTGTACTAGGTCAGAAATTAGGTTTCAGGAATGCAGTTAGCAACCTAGTGCTAGGTGGTATCCTCTCAGCTAATCTAGCTATGGTGATACGAAATCTACTCATATTCACATTCCTCAGATACACGATGGCTATAACAGCAGAGATTAGTAGGTACACAGTACTAACTATGTTAGCACTACTAGCAACAGCACTCGCACTCTACATACCAATTAAACTCAAACTAATTCAGAGCAAACCACAGGTAAGCACCAATATGAATATCCGTGGTGAAGAGGTACCATCACTAACCTCACCAATAAACTATAGAGCAGCAATCAAGTACTGCCTACTATTCGCAGCAATTCTCGTCATGACGACTCTAGCAACAATGTACTTCAGCGATAAAGGACTACTAACACTATCGATCCTAGGTGGATTAGTTAGCTCTGAAGCAATGATATTCTCAGCACTATCACTACTGCAGGTAGGTCTAGCAAGTGAGAAGGTCGTAAGCATAAGCGTCATGCTGACAACACTAGCAGCAATACTGAACAAGCTACTCTATGCAGTAGCTAGCAAGGTACCCAGAGCCCTGGTAGTGAGGCTACTTATGTACCTACTCATAGCTACATCACCACTATTAATAGCAGCATTAATCCTAATATTTGGAGCTCTTTAACCTAAACCTCCACATGTGAAGTAGGAGACATGAGAAGAGAACTAAAGTAGATACAAAGAGAGCTAACACAAGAGTAAAAATACAGAGATCAGTAGAAGTACTAAGAAATCTAATAGATATAGTCACAAGACCAAGAACATCGTAGAGATAACCAGCAGAAACAGCACCAAGAGCAGCACCTAAATTAGTAACAGAATTAACGAGACCAATAGCAACACCTCTAGACCTAAAGTACGTAGTAGCAAATTTCCTAGACAAAGGTGTTAGAGACCTCAAACTACTCGACAAGAGAAGGAAACCAAGGAATACAAGAGACACATTAGAGACAGCAAGAAGTAGGGAACCAGCAACTAGGAGTAGAGAACATAGGTATAGAGCAAGTAAGTCAGAAAATCTATCACCCAACCAAGCAATACCATAGCTAACAGCAAGGGAAATCAATGAAACAATAGCTAGAAACCTAGCAACAACCCCCATAGATAAACCTGTGAACTCACATAAGTACACATAACCCAGCTCACCACCAACAATAGAGAAGTAGAGACGAACAACAAAGAGCAAAGTAAAGAGAGGAAAACCAAACCTCAAAACACGTAATACAGATGAGAGACCGCGAAGAACGTTAGCACTGGGAATACCAGTAATCGTAGCTCTCGAAGGTAGGAGTAGAGATAAGATAGCACAAACACAGTACATGCAGAAAGCAACAAAACAAATCCATAATAGGGAAAAGCTAGAGAGCACAGAGTACAGGTAATTTCCTAAGGAAAAACCAAGAGAACCAAGCATAAAGTAGATAGCGAAAACCCTACCCCTAAACTCCTTAGGAACAGAAAGCCCAAGAAGGAGCTGAACAGTAACCCAAGCAAAACCACTTAGGAGACCCTGCACAAACCTAAGAACAAGGACGAGATGTATGGAGCCAGCAAAGGCAAATAGCAGGGAAACTAAAGCAAATAGAGAGAAAGCAATGAACACAACTACATTCAACCTACCATAAACCTCACATAATTTACCAACCAGGACAGAGGAGATAGACCTAGCAACGAAAAAGAGAACAGTCAAGAGAGCAAGCGCAAGAGCAGAGACACCGAAGACGTACCTACACAGGTATGAGATAGCAGGAATTAGCAACCTAAAACCAGAAGTACCAATTAGAGCAAGCGCAAAACACAGAGCAACAACACTCCACCTTAAGGACAAGGCAACCCCCAAAAGCAACCACAATACAGATATATAAGCGAAGTCCCCCGCCAAAACTCTAGTAACCTACATAGACATACAAAGGATATATGTTCATGAGTTAGCAAATTAATGTGAATATATAAGGTACTAAGCCTCTTATCTTCCCTATATCGTATATTCGGGATAGAAAAGTTTTAAATAGGGCTATTGTGTCTTATAGCACGAGGGTCATTAATATGGCTGAGAAGAGAGCATTAACCTTAGCGATAGTACTTCTCATAGTTGGCTTAGTAATTGGTATAGCAATTGGCTACTACGCCATACCAAGACCAGCACCACCAGCTCCACCCACACCGCCACCTCCCACTGGTATTCCACCTGAAGAGTATGAGAAATTGAAGAAGGAGTACGAGAAACTGAAGAGTGAGCTAGAGGAACTGAAGAAAGGTGTCACCATTGAGTTAAGGGTTTGGGGTGCTGGTGACCCAGCATCAGTAACTAGAGTTAATAATCCAGAGGCTGCTGCAAAGCTACTGACAGAGTTACTGAAGACACTCGGTATTACAGCTGAAGTTAAGGTTGTTGAGAAGTACTACCACAGAGGTCCATGGGCTGAGTACGAGAAGAAGATTTACTTAGCTTATGAGGCGGGTAAGCTACCAGACATAATTGCTGTAGGTCACGAGTGGATACCAATGCTAGCGGAGAAGGGAATTATAATACCACTGGATGAGTATGTGGAGAAGTACTGGGACCTCGCATTCTACGACATACCAAAACCACTGTGGGAAGCTGTAACCTACAAGGGACACATATGGGCAATACCACAGGATACAGAAGCTAGACCAGTCTACGTTTGGAAGCCAGCACTTAAAGCACTTGGGTGGACAGACGAGGAGATAGCTGCACTACCAGAGAAGGTGAAGAGCGGAGAATTCACACTAGACGACATGCTAGAGCTAGCTAAGAAAGCAGTTGAGAAGGGATTGGTTAAGTACGGTATACTACATAGACCAACACCTGGTGGAGAGCTGTGGCAGATCTACCTAGCTTACGGTGGTAAGTTATGGGATCCAGCAACAGGTAAGATGGTGCTGAAGAAGGGCGCAATGCTGAAGGCCTTGGAGTGGTTCTATAAGGGTGCACAGGTCTACAAGGTGATACCGTCAGACATGACAACGTGGTCCTGGAGATCCATACACACAGCAGTTGTCTCAGGACAGACATTATTCTGGTTCGGTGGTACATGGCACTGGGCTGAGTGGCAAAAAGTACCATACCACCCCAAGCTAGGTAAGGTACCTGAGTCATACCTGTGGGAGAACTTCATATTCATGCTAGTACCAAGTGGATACAAGGGTGGAAAACCAGTAACACTATCACACCCATTCGTCTACGTCATAACTAGCCAGAGCAAGCACCCAGAAGTAGCTGCACTAATACTAGCACTAGTAACGCAACCAGAATTCGATGTAAAGCACGCTGTTGGCAGTGCACACATACCCGTTAGAAAGGCAAGCCTAGAGCACCCAGAGATGAAGAAAGCTAAGTTCCTAAGCGATGTAGCATACATGCTAGACTACACGACATTCGAGCCAATGCACCCACTATGGAGCAAGTACAAGAAGATAATCTTTGACGCTATTGCAGCTGTTGAGATGGGTAAGATGAAGCCAGATGAGGCACTAAAGTTCATGATAGACTCAATAAAGGCAGATCCAGAGCTAGCTAAAGAAGTCGTGATCACGGAGTAAACTCCCTATTTTCTCCCCCTCTACCTCCCTTAGCATCTAAATCTCTAAGTTCCTCAAGCTTTCTTTTCAGAAGAACAAAATCCTCTATAATACTCTCAACAATACCTACAACGTAGTCGTACACGTGAACACGTACAGTACCTAGGTCTACACCCGTTCTTGTGGAAACTATTTGAGCTACCTTCTCCACTACCGTCTTAACACCATCTATGTCCCTATTCAGGATTGCAGTGAGTAAGTAGTCGTAGGTATCGCCATTAAATACCTCGTCGATTACCTCGATTATATTGCTTAGCCTAGCTACTCGTACTTCTGTCATGAGAGAATCACCCGTAGTACTTAGGAGAGAAAAGTAATTTTAGGAGATCAATACTGAGACCAGATCATTCACTGATCGTACACTTTCACCAGTTTCTTAACTAGCTAAAGTAGTAGGGATTAATGAATAGGTATAAGTAACTCGCTTTATACATCAATATGTCTAAAAGGAAATTCTTTTTTACCCTACCTGCACAATTACCCCTGATGTCCTCTAGAAGGCTACATCGTTCAAGGAGTAAACTGAGCCCTAGAGCTAGGAAGTTCCTACTACTTACCATCTTCCTAGGCCCATGTATTGTCATGATTGCTCTCTTTTGGTTTGGTCCTGTATTCCTAACTGTCTTTCTCTCGTTTACGGACATGAGTATTAGGAGAGCTGAGTGGCATTGGGTTGGTCTTGAGAATTACTTCAACATAGGTAAGCATCCATTTACGATGAAGGTTGTTGTGAATACTGCAATCTACGTTTCCTGTACGTTGCTGTGGAATGTCTTCGTTGGTCTTCTCCTTGCTCTACTCACTTACTACATGGATGAGAGGAGTGCTCTCTTCTATAGGGCTCTCTGGCTACTACCGCGATCCTCACCACCAGTTGTCTATGGTCTACTGTGGTTATGGGTACTTGACCCAACTGAGTATGGTTTACTCAATCAATTTGTTCTCGCTCTTGGTCTCAGCGATAAGCCAATTAACTGGTTGATGGAGTACCCCATGCTCTTCATAATACTCATCAACGGCTTCGTTGGTTGTTCATTCGGTATGATTGTGTTCTCATCAGCTCTCAAGTCAATACCTAGAGACTACATAATCGCTGCTCGTGTTGATGGTGCTTCTGAGTGGAGAATAATTAAGGACATAATCCTACCACTGCTGAAGTGGCCACTCATGTTTGTTACAGCGTGGCAGACGCTAAGTCTCCTAGCATCTTACGAGTACATCCTGATAGTGACCAATGGTGGCCCATTCTATGCTACAGAGGTTTGGTCGCTATTTGCATACCACCAAGCATTTGAACATCTTGAGCTAGGTTTTGGCGCTGCACTAGCTATGGTGCTGGTCATTGTTTCGATTATATGTGTTGTCGCTTACATGAAGGTGTTCAAGTTCAGGAGGATGATATCGCCTGCAAAGATTGAGATTGCTTAGGGGGTGATGCCATGTATAGGGGTAGGAGATCGGTAGTGAATCCGTACTCGTATAGAATTAAGAGAGCATTGATGAAGGCTGTGATATATGGTGTTATGACTGCTGCTACGATACCACTCATAATGATGTACCTATGGCTCTTCATGCAGTCAATCAGTGATAGGGTACTAGTTGGTTTCATACCGACAAACTTCTCGATCAGGGGCTGGAGATTCTTATGGCAGGAGATCAAGTTTGGTGAAGTCACTATACCGATGATATGGCCTATAGCACTGAACTCACTAATCATAGCAGGTGGTGTTACGGTCTTTGAGGTATCGATTGCTCTACTAGCTGGTTATGCTCTCTCAAGAATAGAGTTCCCACTTAGAGACAAGATGCTACTCCTCATAATAGCACTACACGCCTTCCCTGGTATCACACTTCTCATAGCTACATTCTACCTACTCCACCTAATGGGTCTGATCAATACGCTATTTGGCGTCATAATTGCTAAGGCAGCATTCGAAATACCTATGGCGGCTTGGTTGATTAAGGGATTCTTTGACGCAATACCATGGGATGTCGAGGCATCAGCTCTCGTAGATGGATGTAGTAGGTTACAGGCCTGGAGGAAGGTAATTCTACCTCTGGTCAAGCCAGGTATAGCTGCTGTATCGATCTTTGCATTTCTAGCAGGCTGGAATGAGTTCATATTCGCATACACATTCCTCTTCGATCCCAACCTCTTCCCACTATCAGTTCACGTACTCAACCTAATTGGTGAGTTTAGGTACGTAGACTACTCACTACTAGCAGCAACAGCACTATTCTACTGTATACCACCCTTAGTCTTCTTCGTCTTAACTCAGAAGTATCTCATGCAGGTTCAGGTTGGTGGTGTTAAGGGTGCTTAATCTAGGAGGTGAGGTATGTGGTTAGTGTGAGGTTAGTTGATCTCTGTAAGTACTTCGGTAGTGTTAAGGCTGTAGATGGTTTAAACCTAGAGATTAAGGATGGTGAATTCGTTGTATTGCTAGGTCCCTCTGGTTGTGGTAAGACAACAACTCTCTTCTGTATAGCTGGCATCTACAAACCGACTAAGGGTAGGATATACTTCGATGAGATTGATGTAACAGACTGGCCTCCTAAGGACCGGAACATAGGTATGGTCTTTCAGAGCTATGCACTGTACCCACACATGACCGTGTTTGACAACATAGCGTTTCCACTGAAGTTAAAGAAGTTACCTAAGCAGGAGATCGCTAGGAGGGTTAGGGAAGTTGCTAAGATGCTTCAGATAGATCACCTACTGGATAGGTACCCAGCACAGCTCTCTGGTGGTCAGCAGCAGAGAGTAGCACTAGCAAGAGCACTTGTGAAGCAACCTGATGTCTTCCTCCTAGACGAGCCACTTAGCAACCTAGATGCTAAGTTGAGGATACTTATGAGAGCTGAGTTGAAGAGACTTCAGAAGGAGCTCAAGATAACTACTGTCTACGTAACGCACGACCAAGCAGAAGCTATGACCTTAGCTGACAGGATTGCAGTCATGAATGAGGGTAAGCTACAGCAGTATGGCCCACCTGATGAGATCTACAATAGACCAGCGAATGTGTTCGTTGCTGGATTCATAGGTGCACCACCAATGAACTTACTCGATTGCTCACTGGTGGAGAGAGATGGTAGGTATGTACTTGACTTCACGTCATTTGAGATAGAGCTACCTAGAGAGCTAGGTGAAGTCGTTAGGTCTAGAGCTAGTAGTAGCGAGGTAGTGTTCGGTGTTAGACCAGAAGACCTCAAGATAAGTAAGGGACCAGCTACATCAGCTATCAAGGGTGTAGTGTACGTTACAGAACCACTTGGTAGGGAGGTCATAGTCAACGTCAGGATTGGTGATCACATAATTAAGGTCATTGAATCCGCATCAACAGCCTCAGAAATTGCAGCAGGTCAAGAAGTATGGGTCGTACTTGACTTCAACAGGGTACACATATTCGATAGGAAAACAGGCAAACTAGTTGTATAAGTATGTTGAAACCACTAGTGATAGCTCATGCGTGTAACTCACTCGGTAGGGTAGCAAAGTGTATCTCACAGGGTGCTAATGTCATTGAGATTGATGTATATTCGTACGGTGGAGAGTTAATTGCGTACCACCCACCAGATCCAGTAGTTCCAGTATCTAGAGTTAAGAGGTTCATAGAGTCAATTAGGTACAGCGTAAAGCGATCTAGAGCACCTAAGCTGAGGGACTTACTAAGTGAAGTGTTGAAGTACCCTATCGGTATCTGGCTAGACCTCAAGGTACCAAGGATAGAGGATTCAGTGTGTAAGTTAGTTATGGAGTTGGGTATCTCAGATGAGAGACTCTACTTCTCATCAGCTTACCACTACTCGCTAAGAGTAATCAAGGAGCTACTACCTAAGTCACGGACATTTATTAGTCTCAGTGAGAGACCTGTCGACCCATACTACGTAGCTAAGTGTGCTCAGGCGGATGGTGTATCTATAAGGATTGACTTTCTAGATCGAGAACTAGTTGAGCAACTACATACACACGGTATAAAGGTCGTTGTGTGGACTCTAAATGATGAGGGTCAGATCATCAATGCGGTGAAGCTAGGTGTTGACGGTATCGTTACCGACATTCCAGAGCTGGTGAAAAGGCTCTTAAGTGGGTACTGATTTATCTTCATCAAGTACGTACTCTACTCGAGGTGGGTACATGTACTTCAGGTACTACTGTCCAACTGAGGTAATATTCGGTAGAGGATCTATCAAGGAGGTAGGTCAAGTAGTTAGGAACTTCGGTTCAAGAGCACTCTTAGTAGTTGGTAGGAGATTCGCTAAGGAATCAGGTTACCTCGATAAGATAACCAAGCTACTTCAAGAAGCTGGAGTAGAGGTCCATGTATTCAGCGGCGTTGAACCCAATCCATCAACTGAAACAGCACAGAGATGTAGTGAATTCGCTAGGGAGAGAGGTAGTGAGGTCATAGTTGCCTTTGGTGGTGGTAGTGTAATTGATGTGGGTAAGGCAGCTGCTGTAGTAGCTGTTCAAGGTGGTAGAGTCGAGGAGTACCTCTACCCTAAGGTAGTTACAGGTAACGCACTACCAATCGTAGCAATACCAACGACCTGTGGTACAGGCAGTGAGGTAACGAAGAACTCAGTACTGACCATAGTTAAGGAGAAGAGGAAGGTAGTAGTTGTCGGTCCAGCGATAATACCTAAGGTAGCTATAGTGGATCCCGACGTCATTAGGTACCTACCACCTAAGCTAATTACGTGGACAGCAATGGACGCACTCTCACATGCACTAGAAGCATACGTATCCAAGAGATCAACACCAATATCCGATGTGCTAGCACTCGAAGCCATTAAACTCATCATAGAGAATGTGGAGAGAGCAGCAAAGGGTGATGAAACCGCACAAGAGAAGCTACACCTAGCAGCAACACTAGCTGGAATGGCAATAAACGTAGCAGGGACAGTACTCGTACACGCAATGGGGTACTACCTCACAACACACCACGACGTACATCATGGACTAGCAAACGCATTAACACTACCGTACGTACTTGAGCTAGATCTACAGCACATACCCAGAGACAAAGTAGAGAAACTACTACACCTACTAAACGTAGAAACAGTACAAGACCTCATAATCAAGCTCTGTAAACTTCTCGATAGAGTAGAGATACCAAATAGCGTAAAAGATGTAGGAGTTCAAGAAGAAGAGCTAGAAACCTACGTAAAGCACACACTAGGGTACCGAAGAAATCTAGAAAACAACCCAATAGAAGTAACCGAGGACATAGTACGAAATCTCATAAGTAAGGCACTGAGTGGTAGAAAAGGAACATATAGGTATCACTAGCGTTATACCTAGCTTCAGAAGCAATACAATTCCCACAATATATCATGAAATTAACAAACTAGGAATATAGCTTGAGTAGTATTGCATAGCGGTGTTATACATAGAATTGTGTAAGTCAAGAGATAACGAATGTATCCGGATAGGAAAACCATGAAACCTTTATATACGTTGATAATAGCTGGATGTACGTCAATAATCTCTGCATTCCTAGGATTCTTCTCAGGATACGGATTTGCTAGGTACAGAGTTGATGGTCCACACCTACTATTCTGGATACTATCGATTAGGTTCCTACCACCGGTAGTAGCTGTCATACCTTACTACCTACTCTTCAGAGCACTAGGAATTCTCGACACGTACCCAGCGGTCATAATACCACATCTATGTATCGGAATTCCGTTTGCTGTGTGGTTGATGAGGAGCTTCATCATGAGCATACCTGTAGAACTTGAGGAGGCAGCGTTAGTCGACGGTTGTAGTAGGTTTACCGTGCTCTTCAAGATAGTGTTTCCACTAGCTCTACCAGGGTTCCTCATTACGGTACTATTCACCTTCATCTGGTCGTGGAACGAGTTCATGTATGCACTAATACTGACAGACGTCAATGTCAGGGTAATGACTGTAACCATCGCTGGTATGAGGGAAGCTCATGGACTTATGTGGGGTGCTGTGTCCGCAGCAGCTACGATAGCTACGTTACCGACAATAGCTCTTGCCATACTCCTTCAGAAGTACTTGGTTAGTGGTCTAGCATTCTTCACACCTAGAAGGTAGATCCTTCTGCTTTTTCTCTACCTCCTCTATCAGCTTCCTCAAGTACTGTACTGAGACTCTATACCCTTCCTCACCGTACTTATCCGAAAGCTCGATGATTAATGCTCCGCGGTATCTCTGGAATACTCTGTTCACTACCTGTACCCACGGTATATCTCCCCACCCTAGTGGTAGGTGTAGGTCGCCAAATCCATAGGCTACATTGTGTTCTGGGAAGTATGGGTGGTAGAGTCCGTAGTTATCGCTTAGGTGCATGTGTATGGTATGTGGTAATGCTTCTTCCATTGCTTTGAGGAAGTTGAAGTTGAGTGCTTTTGAGCATATGTAGAGGTGTCCTATGTCGAGTGTGATACCGAGGTTATCTCTCTTGGCTTTCACTACTACGTAAAGTAGTTCACTTACTCTTCGACAGAGATGTGTTAGTCCTAGATCACCGTTCTCTAGACCTATGGTAATTCCGTAGTCTCTAGCTAGGTCACAGCACTTAGTTAGGTTCTGTGCTAGTTGATTTAGTGCTCTGTACTTTTCCTCCTCACTTAGCTCTACGTAAGTTATGTTTCTAGGTCCTGCCCACATTACTCTCTGTAGTTCTTGCTCTGGTGGTATGATGTAGCCACTGTGAAGTACCATGATTTTAGCATCTAGTTCTTGACCTAGTTCCATACATGACTTGATTACTTCTAGTGAGTACTTTAGTAGATGTGTGTCAAGTATATTCACTTCGTCAGGTATGTGTATGGTGTACTTGAATCTGTATGGAGAGAGAAGGTCGAGTAGTTTCTGTACGTTTTCTCTAGCTAGTTTCCTACCTATGATTAGGTTGAACTTATGTGGAGATATCTCCAGCACCTCGATATTGAGTTCGCTGAAGAAGTTAAGCCACTTAGCAATCTTCTTCATTCCTTCGGTGGTTAACCAAATTGACATTGGTAGGAAGTTCACACCTATTGGGTTCACGTTTACACCTGAGTTGGTTAACGTTAATAAGTGAATTCTCCTTGTTGTCGATGTGGTGAGATATGTGAAGATTAAGGTGAGAATAACTTCTGAATCTACTGGTGTTGTTGAGGCTGAGCTATTCGATGATCTTAGTCCAAATACCTTCAGGAAGATCGTTGAAGCTCTACCATTTGAAGGTGTAGCACGTAGGTGGGGTGATGAAGTTTACTTTGAGATCCCCGTCCATGTTCCTGAGGAAAATGCTGTTGAAATAGTTGAGAAAGGTACAGTTGCTTACTGGCCACCAGGGCACTCGCTATGCATCTTCTGGGGACCTACACCAGCTAGTAGACACCCCGATGAGATTAGACCTGCTAGTCCTGTGAACGTGGTTGGTAGAGTCTTAGGTGATCCGACAGTGTTCTCTAGGGTTAAGTATGGTGAGAGGATTAGAGTTGAGAGAGCTGAGTAATTACTCGACCACGGCACCTGGTTCAAGTACTTTACCTGCAGGTACTCTAGCTCCTTTACCTATGTAGGAACCAAGCTTCATGATCTTTCTACCTCTTCTCACTACCTCGATTGGTCTCTCTTTCCAAATTCTTTCTTTCATGATAACCTTAGTCACTACATTTGGTTCAATAACTGCTTCACTACCAACGACACTAAAGCCTAAGTACGTAGCTCTTCCGATAGTTGCTCTAGGTTGAATTGAAGACCACGTTACCTCAGTGAATGAGAATATTGTTGACTCCTCTTCAACTGTTGTGTAATCTCTCACAAGTGTATGAGTAGCTACGTAGCTATTCCTACCGATGTACACCGGTCCCTTAATAACTGCATGGTGCTCTATCTCTGCTCCATCCTCAATAACTACAGGACCCTCAATAACAGCTGTCGAAGCTATCCTCGCTCTACTCGATATGAAGCTCCTCTCTAGAGAACTCAATACGAAGTAGTTTGCTCTCAAGAGATCCCAGGGAAAACCAATATCAACCCACCAACCACTCCAAATAGATGACCTAACTCTCCTCAACTTAATTAACTTCGACATAGCTACCTCAAAGTTCTCATACTGCTCGAGAAGTTTGAAGAACTCGGTATTGACTATCATCAAGCCACCAAATGCGTAGTAACCCTCAAGCTCTCGACTAGGTTTCTCAATGAATTCCGTAACAAAGCCTTCAGCATCTACTCTAACAGCTCCATAGAGTCTAACATCCTCTTCAGGGACCAGCATCAGGGTACTGGTGCTGTAGGCTAGGAAGGAACTGAGTATTGTCTCAACACCTTCTTTCGGTAGCAATGTATCTCCGTAGTAGATGAGTACATAACCTCTAACATAGTCCTTAACCGATAGGAGCGCAGCTTCAACACCTACACCACACTGCTCAATAACCTCAAGCTCTAGACCTAATCTCCTATACCTCTCAAGAACTGGCTCAAGGGCACCAGGTCTATCTGTAACGACAAGAACTCTCCTCATATTTAGCTCAAGCAAGTTACCCAGTACATACTCAATAACTGCTCTACCAGCTATCCTCAGCAGTACCTTAGGCTCTCCCCTAGTCAATAGCTGGAGACCAGTACCAGGACCACCCGCCAGCACGATGACAGGTAGCGACATTAACTACATCACCGTCACAGTCTTAGCTAGGTTCCTCGGCTTATCAGGATCAAAACCTCTCTGAGTAGCTGTGTAGTAAGCAATTAACTGGTAAGGAACTATGTAAGGTATAGTAGCTACGTACGGGCTCAACCTAGGTAACTCAATAACGACTTCAGGTAGCCTCCTAACTCTACTACCTCTAGGACATATAGCTATTGTCCAGGCACCTCTAGCCCTCATCTCCTCGATATTACCACCAATGATCTCCTCATCATAACCACCGAGAACAGTGAAGAATACTGGGAATCCAGGCTCTACAAGAGCTATTGGACCATGCTTACTCTCACCAGCTGGATAAGCCTCAGCATGTATGTACGCTATCTCCTTTAACTTCAGTGCACCCTCCATAGAAATCGGTACGCCTAACCACCTACCTAAGAAGTAAGCACTCCGCTTACTAGCGACCTCTCTAGAGAGCTTCCTAGCGATTGGCTCGCACCTAGCGATCACGTACTCAACTACTTCAGGGACCTTCCTCAATTTAGATAGTAGGTCACGGTAATTATCCTCAGGAAGCGTACCGAGAACCTTACCCAACCTGAGAGCTAGGTACGTGAAGACTACGAGCTGTGTAGTGAAGGTCTTCGTAGCAGCAACACCGATTTCCGGACCCGCTCTCGTGTATACTTGGATATCTGATTCCCTAGGAATAGCACTATCAATGACATTGGATACAGCTACTACCTTGGCACCACACCTCTTGGCAACTCTAACAGCGACCAAAGTATCTATGGTTTCACCTGATTGACTAACAGCAATAACGACATCTCTATCACTAACCTTCGATAGGTACCACTGAGCTTCAGAAGCTATGATAGCTTGCGAGAATACACCAGCTAGCTCGTGAAGTAGGTAGCTACCTGTGAGCGATGCGTGGTAGCTAGTACCTGCACCAATGATGAATACGTGATCAGCACGTCTAATCAACTCAACGACCCCATCGATCTCAGGACCGAGACCAGATATCGTGGAGAATATTGCATAGGGCTGCTCGTGAATTTCCTTAAGCATGAAGTGTGGGTAACCACCCTTCTTAGCAGCTTCGAGACTCCACTCAACAACCCTAATCCTCGGTCTAAACTCAACAACTCTAGATGGAGGAGGTACAGGATCTAGATCCTCACTCTGAGAAATCCCCTCAACAACGACACTACTCGAAGTCACGTAACCAACCTCGAGATCTCTTAACACAAGCACTCTATTCGTGTACTCGAGGAATGCAGGAATGTCACTCGAGACGAACATCGTACCCTTACCAAAGCCAATTACTAGAGGTGATGTGTACCTAGCGAAGAATATCTTGTCAGGTTCATCAACGTCGATCATAGCTATAGCGAAGGTACCTCTCAGGATAGATACTGCCTTCTTAAAAGCATCGTAGGTAGGTAGACCCCTCCTCTTAAACTCCTCAACAAGATGAGGAATAACCTCCGTATCTGTCTCACTAATGAACCTATGCCCTCTCTCAATAAGCTCCTCACGAAGCTCAAGGTAGTTCTCGATAATACCATTGTGAACAACAGCAATACCCATATTACAGTCAGTGTGTGGATGAGCATTCACATCAGTAGGAGGACCGTGAGTAGCCCACCTAGTGTGCCCAATACCAACAACACCACAGTACCTATCGAAACCAAGCTTCTCACGAACATCATCGATCTTACCTCTACACTTCCTAACGACCAACCTACCATCAGGAGTGATCACAGCAAAACCAACAGAGTCATAGCCTCTGTACTCAAGGTTCTTGAGACAGCAATACAACACAGTACCTAAGTTAGCACCTAGAGCGGTAAGTGTAGTCGCAATACCAATGATGCCACACATCGTGAAACCATAGATAAACAACAGTAAATAGTAAATTATCAGTATCTCAATCTCACTAAGCAACACAAGAGCAAGTAAGAGAGAACGCGGTGATTGATGTGTGCTTCACCTAAGGAATTGTAGATTCGTAGTTACTCATGACCTAGCTACAGGTACGATCAAGGTCTTGGAGGAGGTGGACATTAAGGTACGTGAAGACGGCGTAGTGGAGAAGATTGGGAAGAACCTACGTACTGAGAGTGGTTACGAAGTAGTTGACTGTAGGAGGTACGTGGTGATACCTGGACTAGTCAATGCACACACCCACGTAGCAATGACTTTGCTTAGAGGGTTCTGTGACGATGAGGAGGTGTGCACTTGGCTACAGCACATGTGGGGGGTAGAGCGCGAGCTAACTCCGGAGGTCGTGAGGTTAGCCTCTGAGCTAGGTATCATGGAGATGCTAAGTACAGGGACAACAGCATTCATAGACATGTACTACATGCCAGAGCAAACAGCTGAGGTAGCGGAGAGGTACGGGATAAGAGCAGCACTCGGACCAGTCTTCATGGACGTGATGTACAGTGCGAAGAAGGTAGAGAACGACTTAAGAAACCTAGTAACGATGTGTAGAGGGATGAGGTATGTAAGACCTATAGTGAATGTACACAGCATTTACACCTGTACGAGAGAGACCTTGGAGCGAGCAAGAGATCTAGCAAGTGAACTCAACCTAAACATACAGATACACATCTCAGAGACGAGACATGAAGTCTATAGGTGTAGGAAAGAGACAGGGAAATTCCCCATAGAGTACATAGCTGAACTAGGTCTGGTAACGGAGAGAACACAGCTAGTACACCTAGGGTGGGTAGCTAGCTGGGAGCTTGGTATCATTAGAGATCAAGGAGCAACCGTAACACATTGTCCTGTATCAAGCATGAAGTTAGCGACAGCGGGATTCCTACCAATCAAGGAGATGATGAGCATGGGGATAAGGGTGACGATAGGTACAGACGGAGCAGCAAGCAACAACACACTAGACATGTTTAGGGAGTTGAAGGCAGCAGTACTCCTCCACAGGCACGGATACTGGAGTACAGACATAAATGCACAGCACGTATTCACAGCGGCAACAGTAAGGGGATACGAACTACTCAACATAAAGGGAGGAGTCATAGCACCTGGATACGTAGCAGACCTCGTACTCATAGACGTAGAGAAAGCACCACTACAACCACTTAGAAGAGACAACGTACTATCAACCCTCGTATACTGCGTATGTGGAAGAGATGTAGAGATGACGATGGTGAGTGGGAAAGTAGTTTACTGGAGGAAGAGAGATGAAGAGAAATGGAGAGAAAGAGCAATGGAGATAGCGAACAAGCTCAACAAGTACATGGAGAAGTACCTGACCTAAGGGTACAGGACCAAGGAACAGTACCTACGAGAACCACCACCTCCTATGCTTAAGATCAATGACGATACCTAACAACTCAATACACTTAGCGGATAAAATAACCTCATCCTCACCAGGAGCAATAGCGACATAAGCTTCAACACACCTACACTCATTATTCATCGAAACCACAACCTCTACCCTCTCACCGAGGTACACGATACCGTACGTAAGAGTAGGACCTCTAAACATCACTTCCCTACCATATCTCAAGCCCAATTCCGAAGCAACCTCCGGAGGAACAGCAACAACAGGTTCATCACTTTCGAAACCAGTATTCAAAAGAGCATAAGCCTCAACCTCCTTACCACACCTCCTCAACCTAACAGGAATCCTCAACAACGTCCGAAACCCTCAACACAATCTTCCTCCACCTAATGAAAGGACGAGAAGGTAGAGAGGTAGAGATCTCACTTAACCCCCTTAAATGAGCTCTATGCATTTCAAAAATAACCTCTAGAGGAACAATCTTCTTCCCCACCATACCTACACCTCACCTCTATTAGAAACTACTCAACAACTCGTTAAAAACACTGTTAACGTCAAGCCCTCTCACGCGAAGTAATGTACCTAGATCACACAACCAAACCCAATACGAGGTAAGAAATAAAAACAAGACAGCAAACACAAATCACGACCCCAGAACCCAAACCGAGGCCGCGGTGGTGTAGCCTGGTAACATGCGGGACTGTGGATCCCGTGAGCCCGGGTTCAAATCCCGGCCGCGGCCGGGATTTGAACCCGGGCTCACGGGATCCACAGTCCCGCATGTTACCAGGCTACACCACCGCGGCCTCGGTTTGGGTTCTGGGGTCGTGATTTGTGTTTGCTGTCTTGTTTTTATTTCTTACCTCGTATTGGGTTTGGTTGTGTGATCTAGGTACATTACTTCGCGTGAGAGGGCTTGACGTTAACAGTGTTTTTAACGAGTTGTTGAGTAGTTTCTAATAGAGGTGAGGTGTAGGTATGGTGGGGAAGAAGATTGTTCCTCTAGAGGTTATTTTTGAAATGCATAGAGCTCATTTAAGGGGGTTAAGTGAGATCTCTACCTCTCTACCTTCTCGTCCTTTCATTAGGTGGAGGAAGATTGTGTTGAGGGTTTCGGACGTTGTTGAGGATTCCTGTTAGGTTGAGGAGGTGTGGTAAGGAGGTTGAGGCTTATGCTCTTTTGAATACTGGTTTCGAAAGTGATGAACCTGTTGTTGCTGTTCCTCCGGAGGTTGCTTCGGAATTGGGCTTGAGATATGGTAGGGAAGTGATGTTTAGAGGTCCTACTCTTACGTACGGTATCGTGTACCTCGGTGAGAGGGTAGAGGTTGTGGTTTCGATGAATAATGAGTGTAGGTGTGTTGAAGCTTATGTCGCTATTGCTCCTGGTGAGGATGAGGTTATTTTATCCGCTAAGTGTATTGAGTTGTTAGGTATCGTCATTGATCTTAAGCATAGGAGGTGGTGGTTCTCGTAGGTACTGTTCCTTGGTCCTGTACCCTTAGGTCAGGTACTTCTCCATGTACTTGTTGAGCTTGTTCGCTATCTCCATTGCTCTTTCTCTCCATTTCTCTTCATCTCTCTTCCTCCAGTAAACTACTTTCCCACTCACCATCGTCATCTCTACATCTCTTCCACATACGCAGTATACGAGGGTTGATAGTACGTTGTCTCTTCTAAGTGGTTGTAGTGGTGCTTTCTCTACGTCTATGAGTACGAGGTCTGCTACGTATCCAGGTGCTATGACTCCTCCCTTTATGTTGAGTAGTTCGTATCCCCTTACTGTTGCCGCTGTGAATACGTGCTGTGCATTTATGTCTGTACTCCAGTATCCGTGCCTGTGGAGGAGTACTGCTGCCTTCAACTCCCTAAACATGTCTAGTGTGTTGTTGCTTGCTGCTCCGTCTGTACCTATCGTCACCCTTATCCCCATGCTCATCATCTCCTTGATTGGTAGGAATCCCGCTGTCGCTAACTTCATGCTTGATACAGGACAATGTGTTACGGTTGCTCCTTGATCTCTAATGATACCAAGCTCCCAGCTAGCTACCCACCCTAGGTGTACTAGCTGTGTTCTCTCCGTTACCAGACCTAGTTCAGCTATGTACTCTATGGGGAATTTCCCTGTCTCTTTCCTACACCTATAGACTTCATGTCTCGTCTCTGAGATGTGTATCTGTATGTTTAGGTTGAGTTCACTTGCTAGATCTCTTGCTCGCTCCAAGGTCTCTCTCGTACAGGTGTAAATGCTGTGTACATTCACTATAGGTCTTACATACCTCATCCCTCTACACATCGTTACTAGGTTTCTTAAGTCGTTCTCTACCTTCTTCGCACTGTACATCACGTCCATGAAGACTGGTCCGAGTGCTGCTCTTATCCCGTACCTCTCCGCTACCTCAGCTGTTTGCTCTGGCATGTAGTACATGTCTATGAATGCTGTTGTCCCTGTACTTAGCATCTCCATGATACCTAGCTCAGAGGCTAACCTCACGACCTCCGGAGTTAGCTCGCGCTCTACCCCCCACATGTGCTGTAGCCAAGTGCACACCTCCTCATCGTCACAGAACCCTCTAAGCAAAGTCATTGCTACGTGGGTGTGTGCATTGACTAGTCCAGGTATCACCACGTACCTCCTACAGTCAACTACTTCGTAACCACTCTCAGTACGTAGGTTCTTCCCAATCTTCTCCACTACGCCGTCTTCACGTACCTTAATGTCCACCTCCTCCAAGACCTTGATCGTACCTGTAGCTAGGTCATGAGTAACTACGAATCTACAATTCCTTAGGTGAAGCACACATCAATCACCGCGTTCTCTCTTACTTGCTCTTGTGTTGCTTAGTGAGATTGAGATACTGATAATTTACTATTTACTGTTGTTTATCTATGGTTTCACGATGTGTGGCATCATTGGTATTGCGACTACACTTACCGCTCTAGGTGCTAACTTAGGTACTGTGTTGTATTGCTGTCTCAAGAACCTTGAGTACAGAGGCTATGACTCTGTTGGTTTTGCTGTGATCACTCCTGATGGTAGGTTGGTCGTTAGGAAGTGTAGAGGTAAGATCGATGATGTTCGTGAGAAGCTTGGTTTCGATAGGTACTGTGGTGTTGTTGGTATTGGGCACACTAGGTGGGCTACTCACGGTCCTCCTACTGATGTGAATGCTCATCCACACACTGACTGTAATATGGGTATTGCTGTTGTTCACAATGGTATTATCGAGAACTACCTTGAGCTTCGTGAGGAGCTTATTGAGAGAGGGCATAGGTTCATTAGTGAGACAGATACGGAGGTTATTCCTCATCTTGTTGAGGAGTTTAAGAGGAGGGGTCTACCTACCTACGATGCTTTTAAGAAGGCAGTATCTATCCTGAGAGGTACCTTCGCTATAGCTATGATCGACGTTGATGAACCTGACAAGATATTCTTCGCTAGGTACACATCACCTCTAGTAATTGGCTTTGGTAAGGGTACGATGTTCGTCTCGAGTGACATTCCTGCATTCCTCGAGTACACGAATAGAGTGCTTGTGTTAAGAGATCTCGAGGTTGGTTACGTGACTTCGAGTAGTGTCGTTGTTGAGGGGATTTCTCAGAGTGAGGATCTAGATCCTGTACCTCCTCCATCTAGAGTTGTTGAGTTTAGACCGAGGATTAGGGTTGTTGAGTGGAGTCTCGAAGCTGCTAAGAAGGGTGGTTACCCACACTTCATGCTTAAGGAAATTCACGAGCAGCCCTATGCAATATTCTCCACGATATCTGGTCTCGGTCCTGAGATCGATGGGGTCGTTGAGTTGATTAGACGTGCTGATCACGTATTCATCATTGGTGCAGGTACTAGCTACCACGCATCGCTCACAGGTAGCTACCTACTTCACGAGCTAGCTGGTGTATTCTCGCAAGCTATCATAGCTTCTGAAGCTCAGTGGTACCTATCGAAGGTTAGTGATAGAGATGTCGTTATTGCTGTTAGTCAATCAGGTGAAACCATAGATACTTTGGTCGCTGTTAGAGTTGCCAAGAGGTGTGGTGCCAAGGTAGTAGCTGTATCCAATGTCATTGATAGTGCTATTCCTAGGGAATCAGATATCCAAGTATACACGAGAGCGGGTCCGGAAATCGGTGTTGCTGCTACGAAGACCTTCACTACACAGCTCGTAGTCTTCACGTACCTAGCTCTCAGGTTGGGTAAGGTTCTCGGTACGCTTCCTGAGGATAATTACCGTGACCTACTATCTAAATTGAGGAAGGTCCCTGAAGTAGTTGAGTACGTGATCGCTAGGTGCGAGCCAATCGCTAGGAAGCTCTCTAGAGAGGTCGCTAGTAAGCGGAGTGCTTACTTCTTAGGTAGGTGGTTAGGCGTACCGATTTCTATGGAGGGTGCACTGAAGTTAAAGGAGATAGCGTACATACATGCTGAGGCTTATCCAGCTGGTGAGAGTAAGCATGGTCCAATAGCTCTTGTAGAGCCTGGATTCCCAGTATTCTTCACTGTTCTCGGTGGTTATGATGAGGAGATCATTGGTGGTAATATCGAGGAGATGAGGGCTAGAGGTGCCTGGACAATAGCTATATGTCCTAGAGGTAGTAGAGTTAGGAGGCTACCTGAAGTCGTTATTGAGTTACCTAGGTTGAGCCCGTACGTAGCTACTATACCTTACATAGTTCCTTACCAGTTAATTGCTTACTACACAGCTACTCAGAGAGGTTTTGATCCTGATAAGCCGAGGAACCTAGCTAAGACTGTGACGGTGATGTAGTTAATGTCGCTACCTGTCATCGTGCTGGCGGGTGGTCCTGGTACTGGTCTCCAGCTATTGACTAGGGGAGAGCCTAAGGTACTGCTGAGGATAGCTGGTAGAGCAGTTATTGAGTATGTACTGGGTAACTTGCTTGAGCTAAATATGAGGAGAGTTCTTGTCGTTACAGATAGACCTGGTGCCCTTGAGCCAGTTCTTGAGAGGTATAGGAGATTAGGTCTAGAGCTTGAGGTTATTGAGCAGTGTGGTGTAGGTGTTGAAGCTGCGCTCCTATCGGTTAAGGACTATGTTAGAGGTTATGTACTCATCTACTACGGAGATACATTGCTACCGAAAGAAGGTGTTGAGACAATACTCAGTTCCTTCCTAGCCTACAGCACCAGTACCCTGATGCTGGTCCCTGAAGAGGATGTTAGACTCTATGGAGCTGTTAGAGTAGATGCTGAAGGCTTTGTTACGGAATTCATTGAGAAACCTAGTCGAGAGCTTGAGGGTTACTACGCATTTGGTGGCTTGATGATAGTCAATACCGAGTTCTTCAAACTTCTCGAGCAGTATGAGAACTTTGAGGTAGCTATGTCGAAGTTAATTAAGTTGAGGAGAGTTAGGTCATCTATTTGGAGTGGTTGGTGGGTTGATATTGGTTTTCCCTGGGATCTCTTGAGAGCAAACTACTTCGTATTGAGTTCTCTAGAGAGGAGCTTCATATCGAGTAGAGCGAGGATAGCTTCGACAGCTGTTATTGAGGGTCCTGTAGTTATTGAGGATGGAGCAGAGATAGAGCACCATGCAGTTATTAAGGGACCGGTGTACATCGGTAGGAATAGCTACGTAGCTACTCATACACTTGTGAGAGATTACACAACAGTTGAAGAGGAGTCAACAATATTCTCATTCACTGAGGTAACGTGGTCTTCAATTCAACCTAGAGCAACTATCGGAAGAGCTACGTACTTAGGCTTTAGTGTCGTTGGTAGTGAAGCAGTTATTGAACCAAATGTAGTGACTAAGGTTATCATGAAAGAAAGAATTTGGAAAGAGAGACCAATCGAGGTAGTGAGAAGAGGTAGAAAGATCATGAAGCTTGGTTCCTACATAGGTAAAGGAGCTAGAGTACCTGCAGGTAAAGTACTTGAACCAGGTGCCGTGGTCGAGTAATTACTCAGCTCTCTCAACTCTAATCCTCTCACCATACTTAACCCTAGAGAACACTGTCGGATCACCTAAGACTCTACCAACCACGTTCACAGGACTAGCAGGTCTAATCTCATCGGGGTGTCTACTAGCTGGTGTAGGTCCCCAGAAGATGCATAGCGAGTGCCCTGGTGGCCAGTAAGCAACTGTACCTTTCTCAACTATTTCAACAGCATTTTCCTCAGGAACATGGACGGGGATCTCAAAGTAAACTTCATCACCCCACCTACGTGCTACACCTTCAAATGGTAGAGCTTCAACGATCTTCCTGAAGGTATTTGGACTAAGATCATCGAATAGCTCAGCCTCAACAACACCAGTAGATTCAGAAGTTATTCTCACCTTAATCTTCACATATCTCACCACATCGACAACAAGGAGAATTCACTTATTAACGTTAACCAACTCAGGTGTAAACGTGAACCCAATAGGTGTGAACTTCCTACCAATGTCAATTTGGTTAACCACCGAAGGAATGAAGAAGATTGCTAAGTGGCTTAACTTCTTCAGCGAACTCAATATCGAGGTGCTGGAGATATCTCCACATAAGTTCAACCTAATCATAGGTAGGAAACTAGCTAGAGAAAACGTACAGAAACTACTCGACCTTCTCTCTCCATACAGATTCAAGTACACCATACACATACCTGACGAAGTGAATATACTTGACACACATCTACTAAAGTACTCACTAGAAGTAATCAAGTCATGTATGGAACTAGGTCAAGAACTAGATGCTAAAATCATGGTACTTCACAGTGGCTACATCATACCACCAGAGCAAGAACTACAGAGAGTAATGTGGGCAGGACCTAGAAACATAACTTACGTAGAGCTAAGTGAGGAGGAAAAGTACAGAGCACTAAATCAACTAGCACAGAACCTAACTAAGTGCTGTGACCTAGCTAGAGACTACGGAATTACCATAGGTCTAGAGAACGGTGATCTAGGACTAACACATCTCTGTCGAAGAGTAAGTGAACTACTTTACGTAGTAGTGAAAGCCAAGAGAGATAACCTCGGTATCACACTCGACATAGGACACCTCTACATATGCTCAAAAGCACTCAACTTCAACTTCCTCAAAGCAATGGAAGAAGCATTACCACATACCATACACATGCACCTAAGCGATAACTACGGACTCTACCACCCATACTTCCCAGAACACAATGTAGCCTATGGATTTGGCGACCTACACCTACCACTAGGGTGGGGAGATATACCGTGGGTACAGGTAGTGAACAGAGTATTCCAGAGATACCGCGGAGCATTAATCATCGAGCTTTCGGATAAGTACGGTGAGGAAGGGTATAGAGTCTCAGTACAGTACTTGAGGAAGCTGATAGAGGAGGTAGAGAAAAAGCAGAAGGATCTACCTTCTAGGTGTGAAGAATGCTAGACCACTAACCAAGTACTTCTGAAGGAGTATGGCAAGAGCTATTGTCGGTAACGTAGCTATCGTAGCTGCTGCGGACACAGCACCCCACATAAGTCCATGAGCTTCCCTCATACCAGCGATGGTTACAGTCATTACCCTGACATTGACGTCTGTCAGTATTAGTGCATACATGAACTCGTTCCACGACCAGATGAAGGTGAATAGTACCGTAATGAGGAACCCTGGTAGAGCTAGTGGAAACACTATCTTGAAGAGCACGGTAAACCTACTACAACCGTCGACTAACGCTGCCTCCTCAAGTTCTACAGGTATGCTCATGATGAAGCTCCTCATCAACCACACAGCAAACGGAATTCCGATACATAGATGTGGTATTATGACCGCTGGGTACGTGTCGAGAATTCCTAGTGCTCTGAAGAGTAGGTAGTAAGGTATGACAGCTACTACCGGTGGTAGGAACCTAATCGATAGTATCCAGAATAGTAGGTGTGGACCATCAACTCTGTACCTAGCAAATCCGTATCCTGAGAAGAATCCTAGGAATGCAGAGATTATTGACGTACATCCAGCTATTATCAACGTATATAAAGGTTTCATGGTTTTCCTATCCGGATACATTCGTTATCTCTTGACTTACACAATTCTATGTATAACACCGCTATGCAATACTACTCAAGCTATATTCCTAGTTTGTTAATTTCATGATATATTGTGGGAATTGTATTGCTTCTGAAGCTAGGTATAACGCTAGTGATACCTATATGTTCCTTTTCTACCACTCAGTGCCTTACTTATGAGATTTCGTACTATGTCCTCGGTTACTTCTATTGGGTTGTTTTCTAGATTTCTTCGGTACCCTAGTGTGTGCTTTACGTAGGTTTCTAGCTCTTCTTCTTGAACTCCTACATCTTTTACGCTATTTGGTATCTCTACTCTATCGAGAAGTTTACAGAGCTTGATTATGAGGTCTTGTACTGTTTCTACGTTTAGTAGGTGTAGTAGTTTCTCTACTTTGTCTCTGGGTATGTGCTGTAGATCTAGCTCAAGTACGTACGGTAGTGTTAATGCGTTTGCTAGTCCATGATGTACGTCGTGGTGTGTTGTGAGGTAGTACCCCATTGCGTGTACGAGTACTGTCCCTGCTACGTTTATTGCCATTCCAGCTAGTGTTGCTGCTAGGTGTAGCTTCTCTTGTGCGGTTTCATCACCCTTTGCTGCTCTCTCCACATTCTCTATGATGAGTTTAATGGCTTCGAGTGCTAGCACATCGGATATTGGTGTTGATCTCTTGGATACGTATGCTTCTAGTGCATGTGAGAGTGCGTCCATTGCTGTCCACGTAATTAGCTTAGGTGGTAGGTACCTAATGACGTCGGGATCCACTATAGCTACCTTAGGTATTATCGCTGGACCGACAACTACTACCTTCCTCTTCTCCTTAACTATGGTCAGTACTGAGTTCTTCGTTACCTCACTGCCTGTACCACAGGTCGTTGGTATTGCTACGATTGGTAGTGCGTTACCTGTAACTACCTTAGGGTAGAGGTACTCCTCGACTCTACCACCTTGAACAGCTACTACAGCAGCTGCCTTACCCACATCAATTACACTACCACCACCAAAGGCAACTATGACCTCACTACCTCTCTCCCTAGCGAATTCACTACATCTCTGTGCTGTTTCAGTTGATGGATTGGGTTCAACGCCGCTGAATACATGGACCTCTACTCCAGCTTCTTGAAGTAGCTTGGTTATCTTATCGAGGTAACCTGATTCCTTAGCGAATCTCCTACCAACTACTAAGAGTGCTCTTGAACCGAAGTTCCTAACTACTTGACCTACCTCCTTGATAGATCCTCTACCGAATATTACCTCAGTTGGACAGTAGTACCTGAAGTACATGTACCCACCTCGAGTAGAGTACGTACTTGATGAAGATAAATCAGTACCCACTTAAGAGCCTTTTCACCAGCTCTGGAATGTCGGTAACGATACCGTCAACACCTAGCTTCACCGCATTGATGATCTGACCCTCATCATTTAGAGTCCACACAACGACCTTTATACCGTGTGTATGTAGTTGCTCAACTAGTTCTCGATCTAGAAAGTCAATCCTTATAGATACACCATCCGCCTGAGCACACTTAGCTACGTAGTATGGGTCGACAGGTCTCTCACTGAGACTAATAAATGTCCGTGACTTAGGTAGTAGCTCCTTGATTACTCTTAGCGAGTAGTGGTAAGCTGATGAGAAGTAGAGTCTCTCATCTGAGATACCCAACTCCATAACTAACTTACACACTGAATCCTCTATCCTTGGTACCTTGAGGTCTAGCCAGATACCGATAGGGTACTTCAACACTTCACTTAGTAAGTCCCTCAGCTTAGGTGCTCTAGATCGCTTTACGCTGTACCTAATTGACTCTATGAACCTCTTAACTCTAGATACTGGAACTACTGGATCTGGTGGGTGGTACGCAATTAACTCTCCACCGTACGAATATACATCAATCTCAATGACATTAGCACCCTGTGAGATACACTTTGCTACCCTACCGAGTGAGTTACACGCATGAGCTATCACTAGTGGTTTCAACATACTTATACAACTAGTTTGCCTGTTTTCCTATCGAATATGTGTACCCTGTTGAAGTCAAGTACGACCCATACTTCTTGACCTGCTGCAATTTCTGAGGCTGTTGATGCGGATTCAATGACCTTAATTATGTGATCACCAATCCTGACGTTGACTATGACCTCCCTACCAAGTGGTTCTGTAACGTACACTACACCCTTGATAGCTGATGTAGCTGGTCCCTTACTTATCTTGAGGTCTTCTGGTCTAACACCGAACACTACCTCGCTACTACTAGCTCTAGACCTAACGACTTCACCTAGCTCTCTAGGTAGCTCTATCTCAAATGACGTGAAGTCAAGTACATACCTACCATCTCTCTCCACCAGTGAGCAATCGAGTAAGTTCATTGGTGGTGCACCTATGAATCCAGCAACGAACACATTCGCTGGTCTATTGTAGATCTCATCAGGTGGGCCATACTGCTGTAGCTTACCCTCATTCATGACTGCAATCCTGTCAGCTAAGGTCATAGCTTCTGCTTGGTCGTGCGTTACGTAGACAGTAGTTATCTTGAGCTCCTTCTGAAGTCTCTTCAACTCAGCTCTCATAAGTATCCTCAACTTAGCATCTAGGTTGCTAAGTGGCTCGTCTAGGAGGAAGACATCAGGTTGCTTCACAAGTGCTCTTGCTAGTGCTACTCTCTGCTGCTGACCACCAGAGAGCTGTGCTGGGTACCTATCCAGTAGGTGATCTATCTGAAGCATCTTAGCAACTTCCCTAACCCTCCTAGCGATCTCCTGCTTAGGTAACTTCTTTAACTTCAGTGGAAACGCTATGTTGTCAAACACGGTCATGTGTGGGTACAGTGCATAGCTCTGAAAGACCATACCTATGTTCCGGTCCTTAGGAGGCCAGTCTGTTACATCAATCTCATCGAAGTATATCCTACCCTTAGTCGGTTTGTAGATGCCAGCTATACAGAAGAGAGTTGTTGTCTTACCACAACCAGAGGGACCTAGCAATACAACGAATTCACCATCCTTAATCTCTAGGTTTAAACCATCTACAGCCTTAACACTACCGAAGTACTTACAGAGATCAACTAACCTCACACTAACCACATACCTCACCTCCTAGATTAAGCACCCTTAACACCACCAACCTGAACCTGCATGAGATACTTCTGAGTTAAGACGAAGAAGACTAAGGGTGGTATACAGTAGAATAGTGCTGTTGCTGCTAGTAGTGAGTAGTCTACGTACCTAAACTCACCAATTAGGTTGAGTACGTGAACTGATAGTGGGAAGAGGTTGGGATCGAAGAGGAATGTGTATGCGAATATGAACTCATTCCAGCCTGCTAGAAATGCAAAGATCGATACAGCAGCTATACCTGGCTTGACCAGAGGTAGAATTACCTTCCTCCAGGCCTGTAACCTACTACATCCATCTACGAGAGCTGATGCCTCGACATCCCATGGTATTGCGTCAAAGAATCCCTTAATCAACCAAGCCGCCATAGGTATTTCGAATGCTGCCTTAGCAATTATGACGCCAAATAGCGTATTGATCAGACCCATTAGGTGGAGTAGGTAGAATGTAGCTATGAGAAGTGTGATACCAGGGAAGGCGTGTAGTGCTATTATGAGGAGTAGCATCTTGTCTCTAAGTGGGAACTCTATTCTTGAGAGAGCATAACCAGCTAGTAGAGCAATCGATACCTCAAAGACCGTAACACCACCTGCTATGATTAGTGAGTTCAGTGCTATAGGCCATATCATCGGTATAGTGACTTCACCAAACTTGATCTCCTGCCATAAGAATCTCCAGCCCCTGATCGAGAAGTTTGTCGGTATGAAACCAACTAGTACCCTATCACTGATTGACTGCATGAAGAGCCATAGGTACATCATTATGAGTGGTATCGTAGCAGCAGTCATAACACCATATATCACAGCCTTCATCAATGCTCTCTTAATTCTATACGAGTACGGATTCACTACCGATCTCCTACCCCTATACATGGCATCACCCCCTAAGCAATCTCAATCTTTGCAGGCGATATCATCCTCCTGAACTTGAACACCTTCATGTAAGCGACAACACATATAATCGAAACAATGACCAGCACCATAGCTAGTGCAGCGCCAAAACCTAGCTCAAGATGTTCAAATGCTTGGTGGTATGCAAATAGCGACCAAACCTCTGTAGCATAGAATGGGCCACCATTGGTCACTATCAGGATGTACTCGTAAGATGCTAGGAGACTTAGCGTCTGCCACGCTGTAACAAACATGAGTGGCCACTTCAGCAGTGGTAGGATTATGTCCTTAATTATTCTCCACTCAGAAGCACCATCAACACGAGCAGCGATTATGTAGTCTCTAGGTATTGACTTGAGAGCTGATGAGAACACAATCATACCGAATGAACAACCAACGAAGCCGTTGATGAGTATTATGAAGAGCATGGGGTACTCCATCAACCAGTTAATTGGCTTATCGCTGAGACCAAGAGCGAGAACAAATTGATTGAGTAAACCATACTCAGTTGGGTCAAGTACCCATAACCACAGTAGACCATAGACAACTGGTGGTGAGGATCGCGGTAGTAGCCAGAGAGCCCTATAGAAGAGAGCACTCCTCTCATCCATGTAGTAAGTGAGTAGAGCAAGGAGAAGACCAACGAAGACATTCCACAGCAACGTACAGGAAACGTAGATTGCAGTATTCACAACAACCTTCATCGTAAATGGATGCTTACCTATGTTGAAGTAATTCTCAAGACCAACCCAATGCCACTCAGCTCTCCTAATACTCATGTCCGTAAACGAGAGAAAGACAGTTAGGAATACAGGACCAAACCAAAAGAGAGCAATCATGACAATACATGGGCCTAGGAAGATGGTAAGTAGTAGGAACTTCCTAGCTCTAGGGCTCAGTTTACTCCTTGAACGATGTAGCCTTCTAGAGGACATCAGGGGTAATTGTGCAGGTAGGGTAAAAAAGAATTTCCTTTTAGACATATTGATGTATAAAGCGAGTTACTTATACCTATTCATTAATCCCTACTACTTTAGCTAGTTAAGAAACTGGTGAAAGTGTACGATCAGTGAATGATCTGGTCTCAGTATTGATCTCCTAAAATTACTTTTCTCTCCTAAGTACTACGGGTGATTCTCTCATGACAGAAGTACGAGTAGCTAGGCTAAGCAATATAATCGAGGTAATCGACGAGGTATTTAATGGCGATACCTACGACTACTTACTCACTGCAATCCTGAATAGGGACATAGATGGTGTTAAGACGGTAGTGGAGAAGGTAGCTCAAATAGTTTCCACAAGAACGGGTGTAGACCTAGGTACTGTACGTGTTCACGTGTACGACTACGTTGTAGGTATTGTTGAGAGTATTATAGAGGATTTTGTTCTTCTGAAAAGAAAGCTTGAGGAACTTAGAGATTTAGATGCTAAGGGAGGTAGAGGGGGAGAAAATAGGGAGTTTACTCCGTGATCACGACTTCTTTAGCTAGCTCTGGATCTGCCTTTATTGAGTCTATCATGAACTTTAGTGCCTCATCTGGCTTCATCTTACCCATCTCAACAGCTGCAATAGCGTCAAAGATTATCTTCTTGTACTTGCTCCATAGTGGGTGCATTGGCTCGAATGTCGTGTAGTCTAGCATGTATGCTACATCGCTTAGGAACTTAGCTTTCTTCATCTCTGGGTGCTCTAGGCTTGCCTTTCTAACGGGTATGTGTGCACTGCCAACAGCGTGCTTTACATCGAATTCTGGTTGCGTTACTAGTGCTAGTATTAGTGCAGCTACTTCTGGGTGCTTGCTCTGGCTAGTTATGACGTAGACGAATGGGTGTGATAGTGTTACTGGTTTTCCACCCTTGTATCCACTTGGTACTAGCATGAATATGAAGTTCTCCCACAGGTATGACTCAGGTACCTTACCTAGCTTGGGGTGGTATGGTACTTTTTGCCACTCAGCCCAGTGCCATGTACCACCGAACCAGAATAATGTCTGTCCTGAGACAACTGCTGTGTGTATGGATCTCCAGGACCACGTTGTCATGTCTGACGGTATCACCTTGTAGACCTGTGCACCCTTATAGAACCACTCCAAGGCCTTCAGCATTGCGCCCTTCTTCAGCACCATCTTACCTGTTGCTGGATCCCATAACTTACCACCGTAAGCTAGGTAGATCTGCCACAGCTCTCCACCAGGTGTTGGTCTATGTAGTATACCGTACTTAACCAATCCCTTCTCAACTGCTTTCTTAGCTAGCTCTAGCATGTCGTCTAGTGTGAATTCTCCGCTCTTCACCTTCTCTGGTAGTGCAGCTATCTCCTCGTCTGTCCACCCAAGTGCTTTAAGTGCTGGCTTCCAAACGTAGACTGGTCTAGCTTCTGTATCCTGTGGTATTGCCCATATGTGTCCCTTGTAGGTTACAGCTTCCCACAGTGGTTTTGGTATGTCGTAGAATGCGAGGTCCCAGTACTTCTCCACATACTCATCCAGTGGTATTATAATTCCCTTCTCCGCTAGCATTGGTATCCACTCGTGACCTACAGCAATTATGTCTGGTAGCTTACCCGCCTCATAAGCTAAGTAAATCTTCTTCTCGTACTCAGCCCATGGACCTCTGTGGTAGTACTTCTCAACAACCTTAACTTCAGCTGTAATACCGAGTGTCTTCAGTAACTCTGTCAGTAGCTTTGCAGCAGCCTCTGGATTATTAACTCTAGTTACTGATGCTGGGTCACCAGCACCCCAAACCCTTAACTCAATGGTGACACCTTTCTTCAGTTCCTCTAGCTCACTCTTCAGTTTCTCGTACTCCTTCTTCAATTTCTCATACTCTTCAGGTGGAATACCAGTGGGAGGTGGCGGTGTGGGTGGAGCTGGTGGTGCTGGTCTTGGTATGGCGTAGTAGCCAATTGCTATACCAATTACTAAGCCAACTATGAGAAGTACTATCGCTAAGGTTAATGCTCTCTTCTCAGCCATATTAATGACCCTCGTGCTATAAGACACAATAGCCCTATTTAAAACTTTTCTATCCCGAATATACGATATAGGGAAGATAAGAGGCTTAGTACCTTATATATTCACATTAATTTGCTAACTCATGAACATATATCCTTTGTATGTCTATGTAGGTTACTAGAGTTTTGGCGGGGGACTTCGCTTATATATCTGTATTGTGGTTGCTTTTGGGGGTTGCCTTGTCCTTAAGGTGGAGTGTTGTTGCTCTGTGTTTTGCGCTTGCTCTAATTGGTACTTCTGGTTTTAGGTTGCTAATTCCTGCTATCTCATACCTGTGTAGGTACGTCTTCGGTGTCTCTGCTCTTGCGCTTGCTCTCTTGACTGTTCTCTTTTTCGTTGCTAGGTCTATCTCCTCTGTCCTGGTTGGTAAATTATGTGAGGTTTATGGTAGGTTGAATGTAGTTGTGTTCATTGCTTTCTCTCTATTTGCTTTAGTTTCCCTGCTATTTGCCTTTGCTGGCTCCATACATCTCGTCCTTGTTCTTAGGTTTGTGCAGGGTCTCCTAAGTGGTTTTGCTTGGGTTACTGTTCAGCTCCTTCTTGGGCTTTCTGTTCCTAAGGAGTTTAGGGGTAGGGTTTTCGCTATCTACTTTATGCTTGGTTCTCTTGGTTTTTCCTTAGGAAATTACCTGTACTCTGTGCTCTCTAGCTTTTCCCTATTATGGATTTGTTTTGTTGCTTTCTGCATGTACTGTGTTTGTGCTATCTTATCTCTACTCCTACCTTCGAGAGCTACGATTACTGGTATTCCCAGTGCTAACGTTCTTCGCGGTCTCTCATCTGTATTACGTGTTTTGAGGTTTGGTTTTCCTCTCTTTACTTTGCTCTTTGTTGTTCGTCTCTACTTCTCTATTGTTGGTGGTGAGCTGGGTTATGTGTACTTATGTGAGTTCACAGGTTTATCTATGGGGGTTGTTGCTAGGTTTCTAGCTATTGTTTCATTGATTTCCCTTGCTGTTAGCTATGGTATTGCTTGGTTGGGTGATAGATTTTCTGACTTACTTGCTCTATACCTATGTTCTCTACTCCTAGTTGCTGGTTCCCTACTTCTTGCTGTCTCTAATGTGTCTCTTGTATTCCTTGGTTTCCTTCTCTTGTCGAGTAGTTTGAGGTCTCTAACACCTTTGTCTAGGAAATTTGCTACTACGTACTTTAGGTCTAGAGGTGTTGCTATTGGTCTCGTTAATTCTGTTACTAATTTAGGTGCTGCTCTTGGTGCTGTTTCTGCTGGTTATCTCTACGATGTTCTTGGTCTTGTGACTATATCTATTAGATTTCTTAGTACTTCTACTGATCTCTGTATTTTTACTCTTGTGTTAGCTCTCTTTGTATCTACTTTAGTTCTCTTCTCATGTCTCCTACTTCACATGTGGAGGTTTAGGTTAAAGAGCTCCAAATATTAGGATTAATGCTGCTATTAATAGTGGTGATGTAGCTATGAGTAGGTACATAAGTAGCCTCACTACCAGGGCTCTGGGTACCTTGCTAGCTACTGCATAGAGTAGCTTGTTCAGTATTGCTGCTAGTGTTGTCAGCATGACGCTTATGCTTACGACCTTCTCACTTGCTAGACCTACCTGCAGTAGTGATAGTGCTGAGAATATCATTGCTTCAGAGCTAACTAATCCACCTAGGATCGATAGTGTTAGTAGTCCTTTATCGCTGAAGTACATTGTTGCTAGAGTCGTCATGACGAGAATTGCTGCGAATAGTAGGCAGTACTTGATTGCTGCTCTATAGTTTATTGGTGAGGTTAGTGATGGTACCTCTTCACCACGGATATTCATATTGGTGCTTACCTGTGGTTTGCTCTGAATTAGTTTGAGTTTAATTGGTATGTAGAGTGCGAGTGCTGTTGCTAGTAGTGCTAACATAGTTAGTACTGTGTACCTACTAATCTCTGCTGTTATAGCCATCGTGTATCTGAGGAATGTGAATATGAGTAGATTTCGTATCACCATAGCTAGATTAGCTGAGAGGATACCACCTAGCACTAGGTTGCTAACTGCATTCCTGAAACCTAATTTCTGACCTAGTACAATTAGGTTTATTGTAGTTGCTTCACTGTGTACTAGACCTCCAAAGAATGCGAAGTAGGTCAATGCTCTCATACCACACATCTTCACAACCATGTAGCCTATGTAGGAGATGATGAGGATTATCACGAAGAATATGTAGAGTGTCTTGAAATTGACTACGTGGAGTAGTGGATCGTAGATGTCTCTAGCTAGGAAGGGACCAAGTAGGAAGACTATGATACCTATCTCAAGAGCTGATAGGAGTTCCCTATACGTGACACCTCTAATCGCTTTAACTATATGGAGCTTAACTGCTAGCATGAATGTGATTAGTACAGAGAGAGCAACAGCTTCAAGTACGTAACCTAAACCAACAAGAACCCCAAGGACATAGGCTAGTCCTAAAGCTAGTGGAGTTGTTATTCCACTCTCCTTGAGAATGAGCATTCTATGGATTATAAAGAACAGGATTGTGAAGATGGGTGGTAGTATTAGTGGGATTAGTACGTACTGAGCTATGTCGCTAGGCATGTAGTAGGGCGCTATTATTGTCAAGGCACCGAGTAAGCTCACGAAACCAAAGCTTCTAACACCTGGAAACTCCTTGACATCCTCCGTATTGCCACTCTCGGCAGCTTCCTGCTTAGCCTTCTCTCTCTCAAGCCCTATGAGTGCACCAACAGCAAATGCAATGAGTGACTTCATGAGAAGTGTCCACTCAACACTCGTATTCAATCCGTGAATAACCATATCTAGCACCTGAAGCAAAGACCATATCCTGACCTACTTAAATTCATTACTGTTATAACAGTGACTTTAGTCCTTTATACACATTTTTATTTCTCTACCAATAGATTTATCGCTATAGTATAAGTGTTACACCACGTAAGTTATGTCTAGGTATAGCTAGTGTTTTTATCAGCGGTGCTAATGTTGTGTGGTTAAGGAGTAGACTTCTTATCCTTTACTCATGATCCTACCTATGAGGTGTTTATTGTGTCTTCGAGTGTTGTACCTGTGTATGCTCAGGGTTTCTTCATTATGTCGAGACTTGGCCGTGTAACTCAAATTGTTGTCTTTGATTACTATGATCCTGAGAAGTACTACCTATCGCTACTGAGGAGAGGTTCTCTTGAGGAGGAACTGTCGAGAATTGAGGAAAATATGCAGTACTTTCTCGATGAGGAGAGGGTCTACATAAATGGTGTTCGGACCTACCCTAAGGTCATCTCTACCACTCTTAGTTTCCGTGGTGATGTGACTAGACCTTACATTACCTTCATTATTGAGTTTAGTGGTCCTATTAGGGCTGGTTTGAATAAGTACGAGGATTACTATGAGGAGGAGGTTGTTGAGTATGATTATGAGTTTACATGGTTTTTCCCTGAGGGTTGGAGAGTTAGAGGTGCTGAGCTTGCTGTTCCTTATGAGATTATTGAGGATAGGGTACTTGTTGCTAGGGTTAAGAAGGGTACTAAGGTCGGTCCTTACGAAGCCATCTTATTTGAGGTAGGGGAGAAGTAATCAGTCGCTCCCCCTTCAATCACCTACTCATTCCTCACCTCCTTCTCATCACGGAGCCCTGGTTTACTGATCTGGTTTAGTCTTGACTACTCCTCCGAACTTCTTAACTATTTGAGCTATATTAGTTGTACCTGTTGATTCTGCTTTCGTACTCTCTACCCTAGTCTTTGTACTCGTGATTTTCTGTGCTTTAACTGCCTTAACTGCTCCTTTCGCCATTGGGTTAGCCCCACTCGCTAATGCTGCTCTCACTCCTGCTCTAGCTTTCATACTCACACCCGTACTAGTACTGGTTCTGAGGATTAATTAATTCAGCGAGTCTTAAATTACCTGAGTACACGACCAAATGCTAGTCCGCGTATCATGTACTTCTGCACGTATAGTGATAGCAAGAGCACAGGTAGCGCTGATGTCAGTCCTGAAGCTGCTAACCTACCCCACTCAATCTTAAATTCATAGATGTACGTAGCTACCCTCACCGTAACTGTGTACTTCTCTGGTGAATTAATGAACACAAGTGCATACAGGAACTCATTCCATGTCAGTATGACAGATAGTATCATTGTAGCTATGAGACCTGGTAATGCTAGTGGTAGTATTATCGATGTCCATACTCTAACCCTCGATGCACCATCTATGAGTGCAGCCTCCTCAATTTCTCTAGGTATTTCACGGAAGAATCCAAGTAGAATCCACACTACATACGGTAGTGTGTAGACTTGGTACGCAATCATGAGTCCAAATCTCGTATCTATCAAACCCAGTGTCCTCAGTACCATGAAGAGAGGTATTGCGAGTACTATCGGTGGTAACATCCTAACGACTAAGACCCAGGTAAGGAATAGAGAATCTACGAAACGCGGTACACCTATCCTAACTAGAGCATAAGCTGCTAGAGAACCAATGAGGAGCGATATGATGGTAGCTCCTAGTGAGACCACTAGTGAATTGAGGATGTAGATGTAGAACTTGTCCTCAACCATCAACTTAACGTAGTTCATGAGTGTCGGGTGAAGAGGATAGGGTAGTGATGGATACATTAACACTTCCCATTCAGGTCTAAACGAAGTTACGATAACCCAGTACAGTGGGAAGAAGGTCCATACTAAGACTACAGCTATGAGAACTCCATGTATTACCTTACCAATTAGTAGATGAATTAATCTAGACCTACGAACCAAAGACGTCACCTCCTCCTCGTTATGTATAGGTAGAGCATGACTATAGTCAAGACAGTAGCTAGCATTATAACAGCTTCAGCACTACCAAGACCAAAGTCGTAGTACCTAAATGCAGTCTTGTAGATGACGAAGGTCAGTACCTCGGTAGCATTACCTGGTCCACCAGCTGTAAGTGCGTAGACCTTATCGAAGACTCTAAAGGTGTCGATTATCCTCAAAAGCGCAACAACAACTATCTGGGGCTTGAGTAGTGGTAGTATGTGGTATCTAGTTAACTGAAGTCTATTTGCCCCATCTATCATAGCTGCCTCATATATTTCACGTGGTATTGAGAGGATACTTGTGTAGAGGATAAGAAAGACAAATGGTGTGTACTGCCATACATCCACCAGCACTATAGACCACATAGCTACTCTTGGATCACCTAACCAGTTGATCTTAGGTAGATTACATGCTGTTAAGATTGCATTCAATACACCGAATTCTGTATGCAGCATTATCCTCCAGAAGCTACACACAACTATCGTAGGTAACATCATCGGTAGTATAACGAGTGGAGCTATGTACTTCCTACCGTAGAACTCCCAAGCAAATATAAGTGCAAACACAAGACCTAGAGCTACTTCACTTACTGTTGCTCCAAAAACGAAGAGTAAGGTGTTTAGGAAGGATATCCTGAAGAGCCTATTGCTGAGAGCTGATAGGTAATTAGCTATATTAACGAACTCAAAGGTGAGCTTGGGGTAGAATGATACCTTGTGTAGAGATAGGTAAAAAACATAGATTATTGGGTAGAGGGTTAGAAGTGCCATTACTATTATCGCTGGTAGTGCTAGCAGAAGTCCAATGTGATGCTGTTTTAACTTCATGGTATTGAGTCACCTATCCAAGTAACTTTGTGAGTTCTTCCTGAGCTTTCTTTAATGCCTCTTCTGGTGATAACTCACCTATTAATGCGGCATGTATGTAGGTTGCGAGTATGTCCTCTATCTTCTTCCAGACAGGTACTCTAGGTCTCATCTTTGCTGTCATCAGTGCTTCGAGCTGTACTGGGTACCATGGGTACTTCTTGACTAGGTCAGGATCTTTGTAGAGATCAGCTATGGTTGGTGGTACACCTGCTTCTAGTGCTATCTTCTTCTGCATTTCCTTACTCAGTGTGAAGAGTATGAACTCGAGTGCGAGGTCCTTGTTCTTCGACGTTACTGGGATACCTAGTAGCCAAGCACCTATCATAGGTCTTGCTCCTGGTGGTGGTATTATCTTGACCTTACCAACTACCTTAGACTTCTCTGGATTCTCTAGGTCAGGTACCCATGCTGGCCACACTTCACCTACTATGGCAACCTTACCACCCAGCAAGTATGCTCTAACCTCTGCAGAGCCGAAGTTCTCCGTACCTGGTGGACAATACTTCTTCAACTCAATGAATACCTTCAGTGCTTTCACTGCCTCAGGTGAGTACACTGCTGGCTTACCTCTCTCATCTAGTATCTTAGCACCATAAGCCCAGAATATTGGTAGGAAGTTAGTGACAACAGGATTACCCTTCTTACCTCTAATCACATAACCATAGATTCCTTCCTTCTCCATTATTATCTTAGCTGCTCTTAACACATCTTCCCATGTCTTAGGTTCTGGTAGACCATACTTCTCAAATAGATCCTTCCTGTACGCAAATAACTGTACATTACCTACGTACGGTAGTGCGTAGAGTCTTCCCTTGTACTTACATACCTCTAGGCAGGTCGGTATGAAGCCTAGCTCCTCAACCTTAATACCCTTCTTCTTCAGCATCTCACCAATATCAACTAAGAAGCCCTTGTCAGCAAACTCTGCTAACCATGGATCATCTAGCATCACTACATCAAAAGCACCTGTCTTCTCCATCATCTCCGTCACTAACTTATCGTGTAATGCTGCATAGCCGAAGTCCTGTACAACAACCTCAATACCATACTTCTTAGAGAACTCTCTCGCAGCTATCTTCAAACCCTCAGCGTACGTACCTGATCTAGCTGCAATAACTAACTTCTTCGGTGCTTTAGGTGGTGCTACATAGTAGGTTAAAGCTAGGTACCCCACTATGGCCGCTACAATTACTACTATGACTACAATTGCTATGAGTACCGTACGTGAGATACCTCTCAACCTCTACACCTCCTACTCAATGTTACTCAACGTAATTAAGTATCTAACGAGGTATTTAAGTATTTATTGTAGTAGTTAGACTTGGGTGGTCTAGTCAATGCACTAGATATCGAATATAGATAATTAAGCTCCCTATTTATACTCATTACTCTCGGCTTTAACTACATCAGCGGACTGCTATTCGGTCACGAATATCCCCACTTAGCCTGTTCATCATCTATTACCTTGGATTTGAAGAGAGTTTTTATGTGTTGATCTGTGTAGCCCCTACTAGGTGTCTACTGTGAGTCTGTGGTATGTACTGAGGCCGGATGCTATTAAGGTTTGGGAGAATCCTGTTGTTGTTGAGAGGTTGAGGTGGTACTACGATGTTATGAGAGATAGAAAGCCTGCTAAGTTCATGATATGTAAGAGGTTGGATGCTGGTTGTGATCCATCGAAGCTATCTCTCGAGGAGCTTTGGAAGCTCCATGATGATCTCAGTAAGGAGTTTGGTCGTGTGTGGTCCATGATTTGTAGTGATGAGCTAAGTCTTGATGAGTTACCTAGACCTAAGTTCAGTTACCTAGATGTCAAGATTGAAATCGCTAAGAGAATTCTACTGAGTTGTCACTTCTGTGAACATAGGTGTGGTGTCAATAGGTTAAGTGGTGAGAGAGGTTTCTGTCGTCTAGATTACAGAACATACGTACATTCGTGGTTTCACCACTATGGTGAGGAAGCGCCATTAGTACCTAGTGGAACGATTTTCTACGGTAGCTGTAACTTCAGATGTGTATTCTGTCAGAACTGGGATATCAGTCAGGAGCACCCACTAGATGGTGTAGAGGTTGATGCTTGGAGATTGGCTCTCATGCAGAAGGAATTGAGGAAGACAGGTGCTAGAAATATCAATCACGTAGGTGGTGAACCAACACCAAATCTACACACCATACTTGAGTCACTGAAGTACCTCGATGTGAATGTCCCACAGCTCTGGAATAGCAATATGTACTGTAGTGTGGAGACAATGAAGTTGCTGAAGGACGTCATTGACATTTGGTTACCTGACTTCAAGTACGGTAACAACAAGTGTGCAGAGAGATTATCAGGTATTAAGAACTACTGGGAGGTGGTAACGAGAAATCTCAAGATAGCTGCTGAGTCAGCGCCCATGATAATAAGGCACTTAGTACTACCAAATCACATTGAGTGCTGTACAAGACCTGTACTCAAGTGGATTGCTGATAATATAAAGGATAAGGTACTTGTTAACGTCATGGAGCAGTACAGACCTGAATGGTTGGTGAGTAAGTACCCAGAGAAGTGGCCTGATATCAGTAGGAGACTTAGGAGTAGTGAAATTGAGGAGGCGTACGCTATTGCTAGAGAGCTAGGTATAGTGTATGAACCGGTTTCGTAGGGGATGTCCGTGAGGTGCCAGCCCTACCTTCATAGACCCCAATGTGGGGTCTCTGGTAGGTCGGCTGTACTGCGTATTTTACGTGATTAATTTTTATAGTTTCCTTTGATGTTATAACCTAGTGCATCTCAGTAAAACACCTAGGTTACGCAATGGATATGTACTGTGGTTGAGTATGGTGAGGTATGTTCTCCCTATTGTCTTGATTCTGTTTCTCTTCCTTATTCCAAGTCATCACTGTTTATGTGCTTCTGCTGAGGTCATGGTAGTTAGAGGTTTTGTATATGTTGAAGGTGGTAAGCCTCCGGTCAGAGCTGATATCCCGGTGTATGCGGTTTATGGTGGTAAGGTTATTGCTGAGAACTTAACCTCAATGGATGGTTCCTTCGTCTTAATTGTAAGGGGTTTGAGTAATGGTACTGAGTTCTCTATACGTGTTGGTGAGTATGAGGTGCGTAAGTTAGTGTTCTCTCCTGGTGCTGTGATTAGTGTAGGCACTCTTAAAGTTAAGGATGCTTTGAGACCTAGTAGACCTAAAATAGTTGAAGTTCGTAGTGGTATTAGGTGGGTGTTTGTTAGGTGGAGTCACTCTAGTGATGATGTAGCTGTTTCCAAGTACGTTGTCTCGATTAGGTTAGTTAATGTGGAGAAGTACGTATCCTCCATCGAGGTCTCTAGTAAGAAGACCTCCGTTAACTTAAGTGAAGTACCTCCAGGTATTTACCTCGTTGAGGTGCAGGCTATTGATGTTGCTAATAGAGCTAGTGACGTAGCTAGTGCTAGAGTAGTTGTGTATCCGGAGAAGGTTGTAGTGTGGGGTAAGGTAGTTGTTAGGGGTCCTAGGGGGCAAGCTATGTTACCTGGTCTTTCGGTTAGGGCTTACGTTGGTAATGAACTAGTCAATAGTACTGTGACGATGCAGGGTGGTTGGTACTCACTAACTTTACCTGGTGAGAAGGTATTTGGTAAGGTGATAAAGCTTGTGTGTAGAGATTCTGAAACCGTAATCACGATCAATAGGACTAAGGTGAAGGTAGACCTAGTAGCTAGAGACTACACAGCACCTACCCCCCCTGCAAACTTAATAGCAACGTATATCGGTGACGCAGTTATCGTTAAGTGGTCTCCATCAGTAGATGACGTGGCATTGGGTGGTTACTATGTTGAGTTTCGATCTAAGTTAGTATTTACCAATGCTACGTCTGTAGTGATTAAGTGCGGTAAGTTGATACCAGGTAAATATGTGGTTCGTGTATGGGCTATGGATGCTGTTGGTAATAACAGTACAGCGGCTGTAACGCATGTGTATGTTGAGTTTCCTCATGAGAAGTTACTTACGGTGGTTAGTATCCTAATTGTTGCGATAACTGTGGTGTCAGTGCTCGCTATAGTGCTTAGATATGTAGCTACTAAGAGAGCAGAGCGGTACGTTGACCTGTATTATAGAGCTACGTTATTGGTAGGTCGCTACTCTTCACTCTGCATACGGGCACTATCCTTGACTTCAAATCCTCTAATCTACACTCTCTAATACCACTACCGCTGTAACAGTAGATATTGCTCAGTGGTACTGGTCTATGTCTCAAGTCTGCGATAGGTCTGAGGTATAGTATGTAGTACTTCTCACTGTAGCTTGTTATTGGGTATATCTTCTTAAGCTCTTTAACTAGCTCTACTCTGCTTCTGAAGCCAGCTGCTTTAGCCTCATCATCACTTATACTCCTAAGCTCTTTGATGATGACTTTAGTGACCTCAACAATGCCAACAATGCCGGATCCAGTAGCTAGAAGTAGTTTATCACCAGATCTGACGAGATCTATGTTTACAGTACCTTCCCACCTAACTTCAGCTATCTTCCTACCATCGAGAATTGCATCAGCATACTTCCTCCTTACTGCAATTACCCAAATCGCCATGTTCTTCCTAGCTAAGTAGCTTCCTAACAGCTTTATCTACAGTAGCTTTAGCGGTCTCTATATCGGTTCTGAGAGCAGCAGCCACATCGTCCAAAGGTTTACCCTGCAGTACATAAGCAATCAACGCAACTAATTCGCTGAAGCTTAGATCTACTGAAGGGGATTCACATAACTTCCTCAATGTTGCTAAGTAAATAGCATCCATAGCTGATTCAAGTAGAATCCTCCTACTTAAGTACATCTCGAGTCTCTTCTCTTGATTTCTCGTTAACTCAATTCTCACTGACACAGGTACCCTAATACTCTTCAATACACTAGCAACAACCTCAGCACTTAAATCCCTGTAGACACTCATTAAGCAGGTAAGTAATCTAACCTTAAATTCCCTCAATGCTTCTTCAACGTAATGTCGCATCCTAGTACTCAGTGGCTTTATCACAGCTATGTTCTTCTCACCTGTCACCTTATTGAATCGTGGAGATACATAGATTGGTAAGTACCCGTTCTTTAACCAAAAGTCAATGATGTCATTTCTAGAGAATATAGCACCGATCCAGTCAAGGTTTATACTACGTGCTTCCTCCTCGAGGAAGTTTAGTAGTTTTGAACCGTAGCCTCTTCTCTGTAGATTAGGTACTACAGCAATCCTAACAATTCTCCAGCCTCTTGTCTTAGCAGCTTCCTTAGGACCGTACCTCAGTAACTTATCTAAGACCAGTACTCCTCTTAGACCACGTGTAATAGCTCTCTCAACATCACGAATAGGTCCTTCCTCAGCTATCTGCGCAACAGCTACAACTCCTCTATCGGAGTTGAGTATACGAATGTGGTGATGAGGGGCGTCAAGCATGGTCATTAAGTCATCAGGTTCATTCCTGTAGTGCGCTAGAGCGAGTAAGCCATAGACTTTCCGTAGTAAATCCCTATCCTTAACTAGCTGTTCTTGATCTACAGAAGAGTACTCCACATTCTCTGGTTTCGGTATCTCTATTGGGTCTACTCGGAGAAAGAATACTTGGTAAAGCCACTCTTCAAGTGGATCATTTGATAGGTACCTAATAGGTACCTTGAACTCGTAGACTAGTGGACTAGGTAGCTGCTTAATTAGCAGTTCAGAAGCTACCCTTCCAGAACCTTCGTAACCGTGGACTGTAGTCACCATCATGACCTTCCTACTCTTAGCACACAACCTCCTAACACGAGCAGCACCAACAGCAGCAGCCTCATCAATCACCGTTAATCTAGCACCAGTAGCTAACCAAGGGACAACATACCTAACTTCAAAACCCCTACCCCTAATACCCACTACACTTCCCTTCTCAGTAATTGTCTTATAATCAATACCTAGCTTCTCTAGCCCTAGACAGAGGAACTTCATGAATGTCGTGATACTGCGTGGTGAAGGTGCTGTTACCAAAATCTCATCAGTGTAGTTATGTGCTATAGCCAGCGCAGTTGCTAGACCGAGAGCAGCGCTCTTCCCTCTACCACGATCACCTTTACCAACTAAAACCTTAAGTGTTAAGTCACTAAGCAGTCTTAAGCTATGCAAAACGAACTCGTACTGATCCTCAGTAGCACATAGCGAAAGTACCTTTCTCAACCTCTCATCAACATTCGTGATCTCGGGTGTGAACTGTCTTCGAGATAACTTACTCGGTAGATTACGCAATACCACCTCACCGCTATCAACATCAACTACAAGGATTGATCTACACAACTTAAGCGACTCAAGTAAATACCTACGGAAGGTACCTCTACCACCCTCGACACCTGGACTCCACAAACTAAGTGACTTAGTTAACCAGATACTGAATCCACCGCACCTAATCATCTCTGATGCAGCAGAAACAGCATTAGGTCTGAAGAAGTACCTAAAATCCATAATGACAGAGCTATACTCCCTACCTAGGTAACTAGTCAGCTCATGAAATCTAGCTACCTCAATATCATGCACAGCAAGTACCTTACGTAGGTCCCTACTATCAGTAAATGCGAGTATAGGTCTAGCTAGGTGCCCAAGTAGTGTGCTTAATACGTGTATTACTTGTTCTGTATCACCACTGAGGACTATCAGACCTCTAGCATTACAGCTCCTAACATAGTCGATGAATTGCTTAATCTCATCAGCAATACTACCTGTAGTTCTCATAGACATGGCAACTACATGCAATGAATGTTATCGTACCTAGATCAACGTCAAGACCACTTCTCTTAAGTTCTTCCGTAATGTACTTCATTACCTCTCTAACGGCAAATACATTGTGTACGAAGGCACTCCTAAAGTCGTGGCTCCTCATGTACACCGTAGCATGTAGCTTACCATCCCTAATCATGAATTGCCACAGTATGAAACAAGGTGGGTTCTCTGTCTTGACCAAGTCCTCGTAAGGACTCCAGAACACAGCAACAGCTTGTCTAGTACTCGGTTCACTACGTAACTTATCGACGATAGCTCGCAATTGATCACCGAACTTAACCCTCAACCTCTCACCATAGCTATACTCATAACCCTCAATACTCCTACCCTCGAGAATAGCTCTACAGTACTCCTCAAGATACTTCTTAGCACCAAGTGGGTACTCTCTAGGTACTTCATCACAGAGAGGATCAAGTACGTGTATCACGACATTCATTAACTCCTTCGTAATTCCAAACCTAGACTCAACACATCTACCAAATCTCTCAATTAGTCGAATCACTTCCCTATAGGCATCAGCTACTGACCTCGCAACAACGACTGTAAGGTTCTGTGATAGAGTCTCCACATACCCCCCGCTCACCTTACTCGTTACCTTGACTATATATGGCTCTAAGTCATATGCACCAGGATCGAATAACCTATACTTAATACCCTTCACCTCAATCTCAACAGCATTCCAAGGTTCCTGAATACAGCCTCTAATCACCTTTCTCAGCATCTCCCTATCCGTCACACCTAGCATATCAATGACAATTACCTGATCACGAAATCTCTCAATAGCTTCAAGCGGCAGATTTGGTATGTAGGCCGTTGGTGCATCGCAATTCAGCACTCTCCTACTCTCTGGATCCACACCATACCTCCACAACTTAATCATAGCTTCACCACTACGATGACCGCTTGTATCGTGACCAACAACTACTAGGTACCTAATGTTTGGATTAGCTAGCACATTACATACTACCTTCTCAATCCCTATGTTAGCTGTCTTACAGAAACCAGCTATTGCTACACCAAGCTCAATAGCTGTCTTCACCAATTCATTACCTACCTCATCATCCAGTGGTACCATTACAGCAACGGGATGGAACTTATTACCAAGTACGTAATTCCCATCCTCAACAGTCCACCTATCCGGAACATTACACTTACTACACTCCTTACCTCTCCACGAAACCTTAACATGCTGAATAACACTGTAGCTCATGGGTACTCACACTTGAGATAGTACCAGAACCATAATTAACTTACGACGACATAGATCGTGAGGTATATGTAGATGCTTCGAAGTGTAGAGAATGTAGCTAAGGTTTAAAGAGACATAGTATTCTGATCACGTTGGATGATGCTCTCGGGGCTCACTGAAAAGTGATGACTAGCTCCATCGATGACACACACTCTACTTCTCTCTAGGTAATAAGCGGATAAAGGAGGAGAAAAAGACCGGGTTTGTGAGTACTTACAAGTACTCACTTGTTCTCTCTCTTGTTCATTACCTTACCACACCATTCAGGATGTGTCAATCCTCGTTCTTCCGGTGTTCCTGGTATCAGGTTATCTAGCACGATGCCGACTATAGCTGCAACGGCCATACCTGTCTCGAGTATAATCTCAACTATTTCACCTAACCACATTAGTTGTGGAGGTAGCAGTGCGACGATTGCTCCTCTACCTTTAACACCGTATGGGTTGTAACCTTTCATCCACATAGGTACGCTTAGACCGAGGTACAGTGACATGCCTACGATCAGTAGGTTTCTAGGTGATTTCAAGTCTATTAGCGTAAGCAGCGAAGCTCCTACAGCAGCTATCATACCGAATACTACGAGATATAGACCTCCAATAATTGGCTTAGGAATTGTCGCCATGAGTGCTCCGAACTTACCGAAGAACCCCATTAGCAGCATGAATACCGCACCTAGCTGAATGACGTATCTACTAGCTACCCTAACTAACCCAATGACACCTATGTTCTCTGAATAACTCGTGTACCCTCCAGCACAACCGAAGATACCACCAATTAGGCAGCCAAGGCCTTCAGCACCGAGACCCTTGGATATTGTCTTTTCGTCTGGTGGTGGTGCCTCACTCACCCTACATACTGTGTGGTAGTCACCTATAGACTCAACCATCGATGCTACGTAAGCAGCTAACATACCGAGGATGAACGCTGGTACGAACTTAGGTAAACCCCATGGAAATGGCTTCGGTATGTTTAACCAAGGTAATTCCATGAGTGGCCTTAAATTCACGTACCCTGGATCACCAGGTTTTAGGAAGCCAGTTATCGAGAGTAGTAGTGCAACTACGTAGCTGATCATGACACCGAGTACTACTGGGAACAGCATGAATATCCTGTACCTCCTGCCAAGTACTTGACTAAACAGCACAATGAGTACCACTGTAAGTAGTGCAAGACCCCAGTTACCACTTGCCTGTGAAGCTCCTACATCAGCTAGTGAGAGCCCAATAACTATTATCGTTGGCCCGATAGATACAGGTGTTATGTACCTTCTCAATAGACCAGCTAATCCACTGTACCCAATCACGATCTCAAAGAATGAAGCACCTATGATAGCTCCTGTTGTGTAGAGTAGTATTTCGCTACCTCTAATCCCCATGCTCTTACAGGTAGCTATGATAGCTACTAGAGGTCCTAGAAAGGAGAATGAGGATCCTTGTACGATAGGTAACCCACTACCTACCTTTTTCCACGTTTGCAGTAGTGTAGTAATACCTGCACAGAAGAATTGAATACATACTAGCTTTGCTGTATCCTCTGGCGTTAGCTCCATTAGTGATGCTAGGAGTAGCGGAACTGCGACTGTAGCTCCAAACATTGTGAGGTAGTGTTGGAATCCTAGGAACAGTGCTGTAAGGAGTGGTGGTTTCTCTTCGATTCCATAGATTATGAATCTCTTTGTTTTAGTGTCTCTACTCTCTCTGCTAATTTCTTCAGGTAGCTTACTCAGAAAACCCTTACCGATCTAGAGATTTGGGGAGTTATTAAGTTAACGTTTTCATACGGTTAGGTATTGTTACTGTATTGCTGTCACACACTCTGATAGGCTTCAGCGATAGCTGGTTTCTTCACTAATCTGCTAGATGGCCCCTCATCACCGTTCCCACATACTTACCTAGATGTTTTTATTCCTCACCGAGTTAGAGCTATGGGGATCTCCGTGAGTACTGTTACCGAGATTATGACAACCTACTTCTCTAGGCCAGGTCCTGAAAATACAGAGAAGACGCTTAGAGTAGCTAAGGAGTACGCAGAGAGGTACGGTATTCGTAATGTGGTTGTTGCTTCGACAACGGGAAGGACTGGTCTACTAGCTACTGAGGTCTTTAAAGGTTTCAACCTAGTTATCGTAACTCATGCTACTGGTTTCATTAAGCCTGGTTATCAAGAGATGAGTGAGGACGTTAGGAGGGAGCTTGAGAGGAGGGGGGCTAAGGTCTTAACCTGTGTTCATGCTTTTGCTGGTGTTGAGAGAGGTATTAGGCAAGCTCTCAATATTTGGCTACCCGTTGAGTTGATAGCTTTAGCTCTGAGGAGATTATTCGGAGAAGGTGTTAAGGTGGCTATTGAGATAACATTGATGGCTGCAGATGCAGGTCTAATACCACTGGATGAAGATGTTATTGCTATTGCTGGTACAGGTCACGGTGCAGACACAGCACTACACATAAAACCAGCTACTACGAGCAACTTCTTTGACTTAAAAGTGAGGAGAATAATATGCAAACCAGATACCTTCTAGCACTACACTACAGAAGGTACTTACTGAGGAAGCTAGAGCAAAAGGGTGTAGTAAATTTCGTGCTGATGATACTACTCTTCGTACTAGCTATAGTACTCGCTCTACTCGTATTTCTGTTACTGAGCAAGCTGATAATCATACTGCTGCCGGCAATATTCGCTGCGTTCCTAGTTTACGTCTTCACTAAGAGCGGTTTCTGGTCATTAGTAACCTTTCTAGTGGTTGCTCTCTTGGTGTCTCTGCTAAAAGTATTTGTATGGATCTAGTTTTTGACCGTAAAGTACTTAGCTAATTCGCCAACTACTTCACTTAGCTCACTTACCGATTTAAATGGTCTCATCCTCATGATCTTCCTTACCTTGTCTTCAGTCATACCTGGAATCAGCTTCAGTACCTTGAGGGGAGCTGAATTCACGTCAAGGGGGTACGGTACAGCAACTACAGATCTAAATCCATGGTCAACCACTAGGAAGTCCATGTACTTACCTAGCTCTAACCTCATGGGACACCATATGAGTAGGGGGTATGTGCCTACTTGTCTAGCATATGTACCACCACCGTAGTGAGCTTCTGTAAATGCTCTCTTCAGTACGGTACCCTTGGGAACTACTTTCCTGAGCATGGGTAAGTCTATTTCCTTACGTACCTTCCTCTTGAAGCTTTGAAAGTAGTTCCAATGTCTCCTAATTATTGAGGTACCTACGCTAGCCATTCGAGTACACGGTAGTACGAGTACCTGTCTAATGTTTACTCTCCTAATGAGGTAACCTAGCTCAAGTACCTTCTTTAGGAATATGTAGTTGAGGTAGTACGTTTCTTTTGTTTCACCTATTAATCCACAGACGAAGTTTACTCCAGGTAGTAGTTCAGGTAACCCATTCCAACCACGTACAGAACCAACTTCACATATTATCCTAATTGCCTCAAGAGCTTCATCGGGCATTACCTTAAGGTTATTCAACCTAACAACTCTTGGGTCAGCACTCTCAATACCGAAGGCAGCTACATCACCTGGTGTGTGGTACTTGATTATTATCTTGGTTATTTCTCTCGCTTCTCTTGGATGATGATAGACTGTACCCGGATTAACATTATCTATGTGTAGAGTCTCGAGTTCTGGAGCAACATTCCTTATACCACGAAATAATCTCTCAATAACTTCAGGTCTAGGTTTAGGGAACTCCTCAACGCCTGTATCCTTAGCCCAGTAAGCGTAGAGATCTGGTTGCCGACCAATCCTAAAGCACCTAACACCCCATTCGTACAGTGCTCTAATTTCCTCAACAACATCCTCTACATCTCTAAACTTAACACAACCCCAAAGTGGTTCAATACAGAATGAACAGCCGCCAGTTATGTACCTTGGACACCCTCTATATGTCTCGATCTCACAAATCAGGTTCTTACCATAGTTCGGGTGCTGAGTAACTATCCTCGCACCCTTGATAGCGAATTCACGTATTTCTCGATAGCTCTCCCTCAACCTATGTGGATCAACGTAATCAACTCTAAGACCCTCCCTAACTAGGTCATGCACAACAACCTCGATATCACCTGGAACCACTAAGTCAAAGTACTTACTGAAGTACTCTGGTGGAGTAGCTATTTCACCACCAACACCACCAAGACCAAACCTAGCAACAGGACCACCGAGAACCTTAATAGGCTTCCTCATTAACTGTGGCCATAGAGTTAATTCCTCTTCCTTAATTGGTTCGCCACCTAAGTACTTACCTGGAACTATGACACCAGCTATGAACACCACTAGATCTGATTCATTGCATATCTTCATGACCTCACTGAAGTGTGCCCTAACGTAGTCAACGGTGAAGTACAGTACCTGTGCAGAGGGATTTACTGACCATACAGCTCCTGCTACATACCTTGGGAAGACATCTAGGTACGGTGGTACACCAAGTCCTGCTGGAGTATCCACATAACCATCGATTATAACTACCTTCTCAACTAACTTCCCAACCATTTCACGTTCATTAGCTCTACTTCAGCTTAAAAACGTACTAACTTACCAATCCCTATTAGGCTAAGGTTTTTAGACTTAGCCACAGTTCACTAGACTATGGGAGAGCTAAATGGTGTTAAGTCACTAGAGCTACTAGTTCTAGTCGATAACACTCCAGGACGTGAGGAATTACGCTCTGCATGGGGTCTTTCCATACTATTGAAGACAGATAGCTACGTAGGGCTCTTCGATACAGGTCCCGACCCCTATACCCTTCAGCACAACATGGATGTCCTCGGTATCGATCCTAAGTCACTAAGCTTCATAGTTATCTCTCACGACCATTGGGATCACGTCGGTGGTTTAAGATACTTAGCTGAGTCCGGTACTAGGTGCAACGTATTCATCCCATCATCAGCAATCGATCTAGGCGAATGGCTGCAAAGACATGGATTTATAGTTACCAGAGTTGATTCACGTACTGAAGTTGCTCAAGGTACTACTGTATTCCTGTTGGGGAACTTCATTGATGAGCTATCTATGGTAGTCACTGTCAAGAACTTCGGTGGTGTACTGCTTGTAGGTTGCTCACATCCAGGTATTGAACGTATTGTTGAGACTGCACATGGGATTGCAAAAAGGCTTAGAGTTGTTATTGGTGGTATGCACCTACTCGATGCATCTGAAGATAGGTTGAGAAAGGTAGTGAATACGTTTGAGCAGTATAGTATTGATGAGGTCTACGCTATTCATTGTACCGGTGATGTAGCTACTGAGTACTTCCGTGAGAAACTACCTTCGTACAGAGTAGGTTTTACGGGTTTGGTTCTCAGGTACGGTACTTGCTAGACTTCTCTAACTGGGCACTTATCCTTTATCTTCTTCAATATCTCTTCAGCAGTCTTTGGGTCTAGCTTAATTGTATAGAGGTACCTCTTCAATCTGAGCTTAAGCTTAACTATACCCTCATCCTCAAGTCTCTTAACACGGCATTCCCTTGCGTACTGAGCTAATCTAATGAACTCATCAATATTGAATATTTCCTTCGGCATAATCCCTAACCACGACCTCTAGGGTACTGAATTATAAATCTTCTTCGTGGCCTATCTCTGGTACCTCCACATCGAAGTTCATTTCCCTGAGGTACTCAGCAAACTTCACACCACCTTCAGGCTCTGTATGTACCAGCACGATCTTAGCATCACTAAATCTCTTAACGAAATTAATTAGTTCCCTTCTACCGCAATGTGATGAGAAGTCAAACCACTCCACTCTAGCCTCTACTCTAAGCTTCTCAGCACCTAGCTCAAAGGTACCTTCCTCAAGTATTCTGAAGCCAGGTGTAGTAGGTGATTGGTAACTAACGAAGATTACTGCATTACGTGGATCACTGTACAGCTTCTTTAGGTAGAATAGTGCTGCACCACCTTTGAGCATACCTGCTGGTGATATTATTACGCAGGGTTTCTTGAGTATCCTCTTCCTCATATCCCATCCGTTAACCTGCTCAACTCTCTCAAGCACATCCATATATCTCCTGTAGTCCCTAAGATATCGTGGGTACTTAGCTAGAATCTCCGCAGCTTGCCTAGCCATTCCATCGACGTATATCGGGTACTCTGGGATCTCTTCAGCACACACAAACATTATCTCTTGTGCTCTACCTACGGAGAATGCTGGTACCAGTACCTTACCACCTTCATTAAGGACCTCCAGCACTGTTCTAACGAACTTTCTCCTCACATCTTCCCTCCTTGGATGATTGTAGAGTGCGTACGTTGCCTCCATGATCACGACATCTACCTTCCCTACACTGTACACATCTGCACCCCTGAGCAATTCCGTCGATACCGTGTTGAAGTCTCCTGTGTACAGTATCCTCTTGTCATCGACCTCTATCACAGTCATTATGCTACCTGGTATGTGACCAGCATTTAGGAAGGTTATGCGGAAACTACCTAGCTCAAGTGATTCGCCGTACTCAATAGCTTGTACGTTCCTCATCATTTTTCTTATCTCAACATCCTCGTATGGTAGGTAGTAACCAGAGATCTTCAACATGTCATTCAGTAGTAAATTGCTTAATTCTGCAGTTAAGCTCGTGGTATAGAGTGGTAGTGAGTACGTTGTGTAGAGTAGTGGTATTGCACCACAGTGATCGAGGTGAGCATGAGATAGTACAATACCTTTTAGCTCTTTTGGTGCTACGTGCAGTGGAAATACTGGTCTATCATTTTCGTCAAAGCCAACACCGTAGTCGAGAAGTAGCTTCTCACCACTACGTGACTCAAGTAGTATAGCTGTTCTACCGACTTCCCTACCTGAACCAAGTATCTTTAGCTTAACCATCGCAGTTACCCTTCAGAGCTTGCTCAATGTCGTAATGTGAGTACCTAATAAACCTTATCTAATATACAAAACCACTTAACGACAGGACAGTGGTGTATCCACGGGTGCTCCAACCCAGATCGCTCCAGTGGCTTAGTTAAGTGTCTATGTGCTCTCTTACTTGCTACCCACGTACCACATACCTCATCACCAACGTAATTGAGAGACTTGATCTTGATGCTGCTGATTCTGAAGCCACATCTACGACACTTAACACCACCTCTAGCACCAAGAGAGGTCATTGTCTTACCACATCGTGGACATGGTACATTACCCTCAACAACCCTAGGAGTAGACTTCTCAACGATGATCTTCTCGACATTTAAAGTCAACTTACCACCAGGTAGTGGTCTCACACCACCCATAACATACACCACATCACCTGGACGTAACTTGAGCGCCATACTCCTCAAGATACCTGTCTCCCGATATACAGAACACTCAACAACGCGACCATCTACAGCTACCTTGAGAATAACGTGAGATCCAGGTAGTACCCTCGGTACATCAATTACTACTCCACGTACTGTAATGGAGTCGTAGGGATGTACTGAGGTAGTTAGGTTACAGAGATGAGCATCAGTACCTTGATTAGTCCTAAAGAGACACCAACCATATACCTCCTCCTCAACACGTATGTACTTCAGGGAGTGAATCAGCACTAGAGGATCCTCACCTCTAACACCATAGAGAACAGGATCAGGACCATGAGGAGTAATCAGCACTCTTTCACCCTCCTCATCAACATTATTGAACGTCAGAAACTTAGTAACCTCATCAAACTCGAGAACAGACTCAAACACGACTTTCCTCTCAAGACCCCAATTCTCAGGACTACGGTATACAAGGAACTCATAGGTAAAGTCCTCCATATCGTACGCACCAACAGCAGCTAAAGCACCGATTAACCCTCTCAACTTACCCCTCTTGACGGATACAACACGTATAGGAACTCTACTCAAGATCCTCTCAACAACACTAAGCGGAACAACAGTGTACAGCGCCCTACGGTATAACCACTTAACATCCTCAGGAACTGGATCGGGAATGAGAACAGCAGTAGGAGCAGACTTACCATGTTCAACATCCGAGAACTCGCGAAGAGCCCCATCAACAACATCAACTACCCTATCGAGATCACCTGGCTCAACCTCTACCGTAAGAGCAACAGCACCATTACCTCTAGTCTTCCAAGGAATATTCGGATTCAACCTAACTAACCTAGGAACCTCAGCAAATACAACGCCAATATCCACTAACCTACGACATAAATTGAGAGCTACATAGGTCGTACAACCAGCTCTAGGAGAATCAGTATCATCAAGACCTATGTGAATCCTCAATCTCTCCATAATCTCCACTACGATCTACAGACATCAATTTCTTCAGAATCTCATCCTCAGCACTTAAGTTACCACGAGCATACTCATCTAGTAACTCCCTATTCAACTCAATGAAGTGAAGACCCCACTTAAACAACGACAGCACTCTCTCAGCGAGCTCTCTATACCCAAGAATGTAGAGAGCAGCTGCAATAGCCTCAACACTACTGAGCCTATACGGTTTAGCGTAGTTCACCGGATTAGCAGCGAAGAGGAGCGGCAACCTCCTATGCACACCTCTCAACCTTCTCTTAAACACCTCTTCTGCTCTTTTCCAGGAGCAATCAACTACAACAATACCGTACTTCTCAGCTATAGATACATCACTTGGCGTCAACACAGTCCTAGCATATGGATTGAGTACTATAGCTCTCGGAGGGTAATCATGTACCGAGAATACTCGCTCTGCTAGACCTTTCCTCGCTAACTTAATCCCTGTGCACTTACCTGGATCACAATGCCTCCAATCTAGGACGTATATCTTGATCATGAGTTATCACGAAGTACTAATTTGAGCGCCCTAGGGCCGGTAGTAGCCCACCTTCTGTCTTGCGGGATTAGTCTCAGGGCCCACCCGGGCCTTCGTGCGGGGACCTCATCGGCCCCTATTTGGCCCTTTTGCCGTGGGCTGGTCGTCTCACCCTCCTCCCACCATTGTCAGTGGTTAGGACCGCGTTACCGCGGTCCATCCCACCTCATCCACATCCAGTGGGAGGGGTCTCGTTTCTGTACCCTATCCCGGAGATTTCCCCCGGCGGCTTACGCCGCCACGGCCCCCGCTACCTGGTGGAGCTTCCTCAGGGGGCCCGTCGCCGGAGCCCCCCGACGCCCGCTACCGGCCCTAGGGCGCCCAGATTGAGTAGTTACTTAGGATTTATAAATCTATGTACTACAGCTAACTATGTGAATGAGGGAATAGTTCAAGAGTAACCCACTAACTCTTCTGGTGATGTGTGAGGGATCTACCTTGTCAATACCAGCTATTGAACCATCCCACATCTATAAGAAGTTAAGTAAGGTGCTAAAGTTCAGTGAAATTATCTGGTATCTCAATAATGTACTGAAGATAGTTGACATGTCTCTTCATACATACAGGTACAGATACAAAGTACTTACAGATCCTGCTAAACATGTTTATGTAATAGTTTTTGAGGATGAGTCAGGTAACGTAGTATTCGTGGATATTACTTCGTGTGAAGACCCTAGACCATACCTAGAACACCTAGCTCTTCCCAGTACCGTGATTGAGAAGTACTATGATTTGTGGAAGAGAGCTAGAGATTATGTAGAGACCATGAGTAGGACCATAGCATTCAAGCCGCTAAAACCCTTCGATATGAGAGACCTAGAGATTGCTATGGCAGCTGTGAAAGAGGTATTTCCAAGATTCATAATTAAGGAGTTAGAACCTATGGAGATGCCCAGTGAAGCATATGATCCAGGTAGGAATCAGTATAGAGCTGAGATCGTCTTGGATGCTCTCGAAAAGGTGAAGAGAGATATTAGTTGTGATTTCCTCATAGGGTTCACCTCTGCAGATATCTACAGTGGAAACCTGAACTTCGTCTTTAGCCTTCAGAATAAACCCATTGAACCATCTATAGCGGTATTCTCAACAGCTAGACTACACAATAGCTTCTACGGTGCAGAGGAAGTACCGGAAGTGACTAGGGAGAGAATAAGGAAGCAGCTTCTGCACATAGTATACCACCACCTTGGACTACCTGATTGTCCCAATAGTCGTTGTGTAATGGCTTACGTCAATTCAGTAATGGATGTTGACTCAAAGACTATGGATCTGTGTAGTCTCTGTAAAGCACTCCTCATCAAGAACTACATGTACAAAATCCTTGTGGGTGAGAGCAGAGTCCTCGGTGAGCAGTACATAATGTAATGTGTGAATTTGTAGTATAGTATTTGGTGAAGTAGCTGAAGTGTTTACATTAGGTTGATGTAGCAGTACTTAACCACTCTGCTTGCTAGACAGTAAGCTATCAGCGAGTAGGTACAGTACGTACAGTGCCTTCACCCTATTAGCAAGATATCTCTCCACTAGTTCTCGTTCATTCCGTGTTAATTCGCTTCTCCTCTCCTGTGTGAGCTTCGTGAGTACGCTATGTACCGTCTCTATACTTGGCTCTAGTGAAAGCTCTAACTCAGGTACCTTAAGCTCCTCAATTATCGTAGGTACTGAAGTAGGTTCAATACCTGCGTTCCTCAGATGCTCATACACATCAACTCCATGCTCCTTAACTAGCTTCACCAATCTCTTCAATTGGACTACCTCAAGTTCTCTAGCTACGACATCTCTACCTGGTACAAGTAGTCGATAACCATCGTAGTACACGTACTCCTCTAGCTCTACCTCAAGTAGTCTCAACACTTCAGGTGGCTTCACAAAGGTCGTGCCGTAACACGTCTCTACTACAGTCCTCACTTCATCACCATCAAAGTAAGCTATGGCAACCAGGTACCTAGGGAACCTAACCCTCTCCTCAGGTAGCTCATGAATAAGTAGGTCAAAGGTAACTAACTTCAACCCTCTGCTAGGTCTTGGAATTGTGATTTCTCTTCCTCTAAGTACTGCTCTGAGTCTATGCCTTAGCTCAAGATAGTCTATTACTCTCTTCGCAGCTTCCCTAACTACCTCCCAGCTACAGTTCAGAGATATGAAATCAGAGTAAGCTACCTCATCAACTTGACTAAGTAGTACTAGATCCAGGTCATCAGGTACATAGCTATCAACTAGTTTACGTATACTTGACCAGTCAAGTAGCTGAAGTACTCCAGAGGCTTCAGGTTCATGTAGCTCGATGAACTTCTTCTCACCAACCTTCTCCACTCCATACAGTATGGTTTCAAGAGGTATACCGAGTACTCTCCTCAAAATAATCGTTATGTATGCTAGCCCTAGCCTAAGTAGTACAGGATCTTCCCTCTCATCAACCTCCACGAGAATACCGTATGTGTAGTCACGGTACTCACCTACACAGAGTGAAGGTACGTAGATTGCTCGTCTTGAGTACGTAACTACATGCCTATTCTGAACCTGAATTATCTTCGGCTTCTCAGAGGTGATGATCCATACTACACGGTTAGGTAACTTCCTCAGTAATCCAAATCCCATTCTAGGTGGATACACAACACAATGTACCTGTGAAGTTATCTTTCCCTTAACCACATCACGTAGGAAATTAGGCTCCTCACCCCACTCCCTCTTCACAAGAATGTACTCTTCATAGGCATCAGCTAGCACATCACTCTCATAGAAGTTAATGCAGTTCAAAGGTTGCTCGAGAACAGCAGTTACAGACCTACCTCTCTTACTCAGCTTCAGATCAGTCACCATAGCTAGATTAGCAACGTCAATACACCCTACCTGAAATCTCTCAACAAGATCACACCTACCGATTGGTTCTAGAACCTTTACCTCAGTTCCATCACTGAGATACCTCTTAACACCGTAAGGTGGTCCAAATTCGTAGAAGTTAATCCTCTCCCAAATGTACTTAATCAACCTCTCATTAATCTCCTTCTCACCACGTAACACACCTAAGTCCTTGAGTAACTTCACCTCATCATCACTTAGAGGAACCCTCATCCAGGGTGATAACAACTTAGCCAATGCTAGAAATAGCTTCACATAGTCGTTACTGGGATTCACCAAGGTCTTCTCCAGTGGTAGCTTAAGCCACTTCTCAAGTACTTCACTACCCTTAGTCAGTAACTCCCAATCCCACCTAGATGAGGGTATGATCAATGTCTCAGTAAACGGAATGTCTCTCCTACGACCCTTCCTCCCCTCCCTCTGATAGAACTCCCTAACATCTTCAGGAAGACCAACGTGAACAACCCTAACTACGGTACCTATGTCAATACCTTGAGTAAGTGTACGAGGACTAACGATTACCTTAACTAAGCCCTTCCTAGCTCTCTCCTCAATCTCCTCACGAACCTTCTTAGGAACTAAGTGATGGTGAGTAGCTACCAGCTCACCCTTATCACCAAGTGAACTCTTTAACTTCCTAGCAATATCCTCAGCTCTAGCAATACTCCTAGTGAAGACTAAGGTAACACCATCATCCTCCACATATCTTTGCAATATCTCACATAGGTCAATACCTAAGGTAGGTACTTCAAACCCGAGAGCACTTAAGTAAGCAAGTACCCTATGTGGATTCCTACGGAACTTCTCAAAGTCCTTAAGTGCTTCAAGTACCTCTCCATCAATGTCACCTCTCGTAGCTAACTTACTGTACAGATCACTTAACTTCCTCCAAATACCCTCTAAGTTCTTACCGAGAACTACGTAGGTGAAGTTCTTGACATGAAACGGCTTACCCTCAACAACTCTGTAATCTCTTCCAGTTACTTCACGTAGGTACTGTCCTATGTCATCTGGATTAGCTAGAGTAGCCGTCAAGATAACGACCTGTGGCTTCACCTCACTAAACATTGAAATTACACGAAGCATAGCAAGTAGTAGAGCTAAGCTCCTAGGACCGTAGAAGTCCAGCTCATCGATAACTACTAGATCTAGTTTCCTGAAGAAATGGTAGAGGTATGGTCTTGAGGGATTGAGTACAAGTTTCTTAACCTCATGAAGAAGATACGCAGGATTAGTGATCACCAAATTAGCTGTACTCACTTCACGTCTCAAACCATGAGAACCTAACTTCTTGATCAATTCATCTCTTCTAGGAGCATCTAGTTGGAGAACCTTAATACCAACAGCTCTAGCATAACGCTCAATTCTCCTAATCTGATCATTTGCTAGAGCTAGAGTAGGGTATAGAGCAATTGCTCTGAGACCACCCTCCTTAGCTCTACGTAGGAAGTACATGACCCAAGCCTCAGTCTTCCCAGATCCAGTACCTGATTTCAATATGACGTTGTAGCCCTGCTCCAAGTAGTTCAAGGCCTCCCACTGATGCCTATACAGCCTCTCATACGCAAGCTCACGAGTTTCTGGACAACTACTGAGTTCATGTACTAAGTCACAGAACTTAACATCTACTCTCTCAGGTTCCTCACCTTCAGTAACGTAGGTACTGAAGCTGTACCCTAACTCCCTGAGAAAAGCCTCACTGCGAACTACATGCACTAAGTAGTCACCACAGTAAAGTTGCTCAATGAGGGAGATAAACGTTGAGGACATGAGAGAAACCTACTAACATCCTGATCTCAGTAATCACATCACTAGACCTCTCAACATAACCAACTGGTAAGTTAACGAAGTTACCACCTGAAGTAATGAGTAGATTCAGGAATGTCAAGTTCAGAGCTGATGCTAGCGGATTATTACTCAAAGAAAAACCAACAATATTACCCCACAGAACACGTCTACATCGAAACATCGTGAAATCTCTCATCACGAGAACAAAGTACCTAGATACCACGTACCTCGTACAGTAGCTAGTGACCAACCTGTACCCCGCATAGAGGAGACCAACAGTAAATAGCATCAGGAGGAAGATGTTGAATACAGTGAGTAAGGTAGTGAGTACTAGAGCTAGTAGCGTGAGCACAATAACTAAGTAGGGTAAGCACCTAGGCTTAATCACTATGATAGGTTCCACACCCCTTAGGTAAGGTATCGTAGTAGCGAGAACAGACCTAAAGCTCCTAAACATCTCGAGTGCTAACCTACCTAGCGGTGTAAGCCTATAACCACCACTATGAGGATCCCTATCAATGAGCATCCTCATCCTAGATAGGTGATAGTTAAGCGTACTACTATCACGAATACCACACCTCCTAAGTAATTCACCTGGTGACACGCACCCACCATCAGCAATAACCTCCAGTATCTTCCTCCTCTGAGAACTACCTAGAGCAGAGAACACGTAATCCATTAAGTCATCTAACTTCACATACTCATCACTACGAGTAGACATACCGGCACCTACGCCTCCACAGTACGTCGATTACAAAGAGAGCTATAGCCACTACTGAAGTAACTGCAAGTGAGCTTACAAACATCACCAGGTCACGTGGAGTAGCACCAACGTTCACATCAACGTTCATACTCAAGACACATACCTCCCTAGGTACCTTAGGTTTTGGCTCAAAGTCCTCAATATACACTACAATGTATGAGCTATTGCTGATCAGTACCCTTAAGGTAGCTACATTACCATTGAAGTAACTACGACCAATGAGGTAACTAAGTAGCTTTCTGTAAAGGATCTTAGCTTCTTCACCACTCACAACACCTTCCCCTTCCCTCAATTGAGTTACATTGAAGAATTTCAACGCAACGTCTGAGGGAAGCAATGCTATGAACCCACTAACATTTGGTCTCCACCACCTAAATCCCTCAGGAGATCGACACCCTACACCAATCCCAACTCTAACCTCTACCAATCGTGAGAGGTATTTAGGTACATCAATGTATTGTACACCACATACTAGAATAGGAGGTAGTTTGTACCTACTCAGGTTTATGCTAGTTCCTGTCGATATGTGCATTGGGTATGGAGGTATGAAGTAACCGAAGTACTGCGGAACATAGGTTATAGCTATGATCGCTGTTATTACTAAGAGTATACAGGACAAAGCCTTCAACATCACTTAACCACCTCCAATCTCCTAGCAACTAGGTACAGAGCAGATAGCACAAGTAAAGTAAGCAAGATCATGGGTACAATGATGAAGAGGTTACTAGCTGCAGTACTCATGGGTATTGATATGCATGCAAGTCCTCTACACCTAACACCACTAAACTTCAGACCTAGTACGTTACATAGTACGTAGTAAGCTAGTGCCTCATCTATGGGGAGTGCTGATGTCGAGATAGTTAGCTTGAGATCTACTTCAGGTAATGCCGTAGTGTAGAGAGCCCACACGTACCTCGAAACTACGTAGTGAAGTAGGCATACTCCAAGGGCTGTGTACTTCCTTAAACTTTCACGTTGTTCACTCAGTAACATCATGATGATTAGTGATAGCGATGTGTAGAGCAGTGCTTCCACTATGATCACTGTGTACTTGATAGCTATGTAGTTCAGTACCATCACCATGTAGTTACCGAGCACTAACCAGAATGGAGTCACTACTGCGCACACGTACGCTATGGTGTACGTAATCAGTACGTCTAGATAGGTTGTGACTCCAATGAACCTTCTCGTGTACGGTAGTGAGAGTAGGAGTGCTCTTAAGTCATTTACCTCACCTGTTGTTGTTACGTAGGTCTCAGCTATGTACCATGAGTAAACCATCACGAGCATTGGCGTCATGACGTCTACGAGTATGTACTTAAGAGCATCCACTACAGGCTGTGTTGAGAATATCGATGTCACTGTGTAGAGGGGGACAGCTACCGTGAATACAGCAAGAGCAAGACCGAGGATTATGAGATCTCCCGTACATACAGTGTTCCTGAACACAACTACGTAGATCATCTGCTTCAGGTACTGTCTAAGTGAGGTCCTCATAGACATACTAACCACCAACTGCTCTAACATATAGCTCACTAAGGTTGTGGAACAGGTACGTTATCTTCCTAATACCGAATTCACGTAGCTTACTCACGACCTGATCCAAGTACCTAGGATCAACAATGAACGTGATACCCTCTCTATCCACAACCGTACCAGATACTCCCTGTAACCTACCTACCTCATCACACAACTTCCTCACATCTAGATCACGTGTAACAGCTACACACACCCTAACACTCAACCCCAATCTTCTACACACATCCACTACACTACCGCTACACATAGCAAGACCTCTACATAGAACAACAACGTAGTTACAGATGTACTCAAGTTCAGGTAGTATGTGACTAGCAATCAGGACATCCACACCGAAATCCTCGTGAAGTTCCCTAAGGTACCTCAAGATCTTGATCCTCATACCTGGATCAACGTGAGTAAGAGGCTCATCGAGAATTAGTACCTGTGGCGAACCCATGAGAGTACAGGCAAGAGAAATCCTCTGAATAACACCACGTGAGAGAGTAGATATCCTAGCACCTAAGTACTTCTCCAACTCAAGTAACTGAACAACATTCCTAACTTCACCCTCCCTAACACCCCTCAACCTAGCATAGAACCTAAGTACCTCCCAACAAGTAGCCTTAAGTGGAAAAACAGGAACCTCAGGTAGATAACCAAGATACCTCCTCAGCACATATCCTTCCTCCCAAGGATCATAGTCGAGAACACGAACAGTACCAAAATCAGGCCTCAATTGACCAACGAGAATCCTCAGCAAAGTAGTCTTACCAACACCATTAGGACCAATAATACCGACGATCACACCCCTAGGCACAGAAAAGGTTACACCACGAAGAGCTTGCACCGAACCGAAGGACTTACACACATTCCTCACATCAATAAAATTTCCCAACCACACCACCTCACATAGAAGGAAACTCAACTAAGTAAAATCCTCCTTAAAAAGAATAACTACTGAGGATAACTGGAGAGAAATCCACAAATACCTACCCCAAGGAAGATACCACGTGAGCACCCTAATCAAAAACCTCCAAGGCCTACTAGTCTACATAGCCGTGGCATATACCATAGCATACCTCATGGACATCCCTGTAATTCTCAAGATAGTGGAGATGAAGTACGTACCCCTCATCCTCGCAGCTAGAATGTACGCACCATTCCTAGCAGTTATAACAGTGATCGTACTCACTAGGAAACCAATCCTTAGAGAATTAAAGGAGTTAGGTATTCGGTTAAGCACGAAGAATCTGAAGTACTTCTTCATAGGTGCTGGAGTGCCTTACGCCGTATATGCACTAGGTACACTCTATGCGTACCTACTTGGATTTAGAGTAGTGAATCCAATAGCTGAGCTACCTCTAGCTAAGATGTTCGGTCCTATCACCGTACTCATAACTACACTAGTTGGAACATATGTAGCCGCCATAACGATCAATACAGCTTTTGCACTTGGTGAAGAAATTGGATGGAGAGGGTATCTCTACATACTACTCAGACCTAAATTCGGAACTACTCTCTCATCGATCATCATTGGAACTATATGGGCACTATGGCACGCCCCCCTCATACTGTTCCTAGGTTACAACTACCCACATCACAGAGATATCGTGGGATTAGGTATGTTCATACTCATCTGCTCCGTATGGAGCTACATAATGCTGTACCTAAGAGAGGTTAGTGGTAGCGTTCTTCCAGCCGCTACTATGCATGGAGCTATAAATGCACTAGCTGGATTAATGAAGCTTACAGTGGACATAGAGGATGAGCTGTACTCAATGCCTGTCGGTATGTTGTCACTACTAGCCTCGCTAACCGTGGCTATAATCGTAGCTACAATACCTCGTACTAAGGTATTGACCTCCTCCTCAAAATGAGTAGTACAAATGTAAAGAAATATTACGAGTAGTGGTATGTGTAATACTGCTCCTCCCTAAAAGGCTCTGCACATCAACACTCTGGGTACTCAAATTGTGAAAGAACACTCATTACAGCAAATTAAAGTCCTAGAAAGGTGGTTAACCTCAGAACATTAATCCTCGGATAGTGAAGAAGCATTATGGTCAATACGACAGGTGTTGACAAGCAGTAAGCTGCACCGAAGTAACCAGCTATCAAGTGTCTAAGTAGGTAAGTGAGGTCAGGTCTAGGTCCTGAAGGTGGTCAAAATGCTAGCGTAGTAAATGGCATTAACCACAGTAAACCTCGATTGAGAATCCCTGTAAAGTCATCTCTTAGCAATGCACTCTCAAATCCACGACGTAGCGACTAAGAGAGCTAGACCTGATTACCCATATGATCATCATCCCGTACCTCTCACTAATACCTATGCTCTGACCAATAGCTATCACGAGATATGGCACGGCACAGAGAACGATGAACATAGTAGCTAACTTATGTCTCAACATTACGAGGAGGATAGCTAGGAGAGACACTACGTGGATAATTAATGCCAGCCAAAGTAGCTCAACCATTGTATTTATCATTGCGTTCCTAAGTCCTTCAAGTATCACTGAGTAGGTCCCTGCAGATGATGAGTATTCTCTTAGTGCATAAGTGGTAGTAGGAGGAGTTCAATGAGTAGCAGTACTAGAACTACTTGCTTACCAGGTAGTCTATTACCTCTTCAAACGAGGTACTACCCATGTAGTAGGGTGAATAATGGACCTGAAGTTACTAATACCCTTACCACATGTGTTACCATTAATAGGAGTGCTCTCAGCATTCTCTACAGAGCTACTTATGTCGTCTCGTGTTATTGGTCGTGGTGTATGTCCTAGGTGTGGTAGAGTTGGTAGTGTTGTTCTTAAGGAGTTATCGGGTAAGATCTACGTATATGTCAAGCATGGTAGGGAATGGTGTTACGTAGGTCCACTTGAGAAGGTTGATCTATCTAGAGTTCTTCAGGATCTAAGGACTTACCACAGTATTACCACTATATTGAGTAGGTACCTCGTACCTAGGTATGAAGGTGGTGTATCAATGAGGTACGTACTGATATTTGTAATTGGTCTATCTCTACTATTGTCAGCATATGGGTTGAGTACTAGGTATGGTTACGAGAGTATAGCTTTGACTCTGACACTGCTCTCTACTGTGGTATTTTCACTGGGTATAGCGATCTATGAGGTTACTACATCACCTACAATGCAGTATGGTAGCCTTAAGAGGATTTTAGGTCATGGATTGTGGAAGTACTTTCTGGTGATAGTCGCTGTAGTTCTCCTCACTATCCTCATGACCTTGCCAATAGCTAGTCCTGTGAAGTTTTCATTTAAGTATAAAGCACCTGTGTTATGTCATGCAGTTACCTGGATTGGGGGTAGGAGAATTGAACGTGAGTATGTGGTGTATCATGCCGTGCGCTATGACGTACCACTTACCTCAGTACTGCTACCTCCACTTGTCATTACTTACCTCCTCAGACCTATAGCACAGATGCGAGGAGTAAAGTGGTACCTAGTGCTAATGCTACTTACACTACTCACATCCAATCTAATATTTCATGCGGTGCCACAGGTAGTACGTGCATTGATGCTAGATCCATGGAGCTTACTCATGTATACTCTCACTACTTCACTAACTATGTTTGTGGTAGGGGTGTTGTTCACTACATTCATTCATGTGTTGAAGAAGCTAGCTTCAGTTCACTGAGGAACAGCATCTAAGAGCCCAGTTCTCACTAAATTACTAGTTACCTTATTTAGTACTCAAATGTACTCATAGCTTGATGGTTGTTCGTGAAGTTGTTGAGTGTGTAGAAGCTGTTCCTGAATACAGTAGATTTCCACTTGTTGACGAGCTTACCTCCAGTACTAGGGAATTGGGTAGGAGATTTAGTGATAGGGTTGAGGTTTTTGAGGTGAGTTGCTCTAGATCTGGCGACCCTATTTTAGCTACTAGGATTGGTAGAGGTAGTAGGGTTGTTCTTGCTCTTGGTTTGGTGTATCCTGATGACCCTGCTAGTGCTCTTGCTCTAGATTACTTGAGTTGGTACATGGTTAAGAGACCTGAGGTTTGGATGGTTAGTGATACTACGTGGATCATCGTTAAGGTCGTTGATGCCTTAGGTGCTAGGTTTAATGAGGAGTGGTTTAGGGATGTGTCTTCCGTAGAGAAGCTCATTCTTAATCACTATGTTCCTCCCCCGTCGCTATGTGTTGAATCTACATTCCCTATTGAGTATAAGGAATTGAGATGGAGTAAGCCATTACCAGAGACTGAAGCAATTATGAAGTTGGTTAATGACTATAAGCCACAGTTCATTTTTCAATTTCGTTCCTGTTTCTTTAGAGGTCTTGCGTACTACCTATCTAGGCACTCACCTGAGCTGTATAGGTATCTACGTGCCATATCTGAGAGATTCAAGCTTCCTCTCTACGCCAGTGAATTTAGACCACCATACGTGATCAAGCTTGATACTGCGGTGTATAGGGTACCTCGTGCAAGGGATTACTGTGATGTTGTTGAGAGCGTTCTCGGTAGGGTACCTGTAGATGTCCTTAAGTTCGGTGGATCTAGTGGTGACTTCATTGAGGGGTTTAGTGGTGATGTGCTTGAGGTCGTTGCTGAGGTTCCGTACGTTGTTGATGAGAGGATTTCAGATACAGCACCCACTGGTATTCCGAGGAGGGAGGTATTCTTGCTCTCGCTCAGGAAGTTAAGATTCGAATTGAGGAATTTAAGGAAGAATCTTGAGATCTTGAGAAAGTACGTATCGAGTGATAATCCTTACTACGAAGCTCTTGACCACATGACACCTCTCGATTTAGTGAATACAGAGATTCAGGATAAGTGGATTAAGTCACATGGTACCTCTACGGAATCAGCTACTGTTGCTGATATAGTCAGTAGCTACGTAGTTCACTACCTCTACACTACCGCACTTAAGTATGGTCTACTACATCAATGTATTAGGTACGAGACTACTAGAGGGAGAACAGTACCGAGTACAATTAAAGGTAATGTGGTTAAGAAGGTGGAGAAGCATCTTCATGAACTCAATTCCTGTGCAAGGTACAGAAAGGTTTCGATAAGGAATGTAGTTCAGACATGTCTGTACACAATGCTCATGGTAGTGACGCTACTGTAGCAGCATAACTAACTTACTGACCTCCCTCGAGTAACCTAGTTAATTTCATCGCGTAAAGTGAAATCCACTACCCATCCAGTTAATGGGTCAAGCATTATTGAGTTATGTCTTGAGAGGTATTAGTTGGCTTAGTGCCATTCCTACTAGTAACTGCTTATATCTCCATAGGAGGGGTATGCTGAGGAGACAGTACCTAATTCTTCAAGAAAGGTAGTTGCTAGTATGCATACTAAGTATCATACATCGTATCAGGAGTGAGAGAAAAATTAGCGGCTAGTGTATACTCAATGCTCTTCTACTTAGCTCATGAACTGAAACCCACGTGCTCTCTCTAGGCCAAACCTCTCTAATCATCATGTTCTCAAGATCACCCTCAAAGATCTTCTCAACTCTACCAAAGTAAATCAAGCCCTCACCGATGAAACTACATGAAAGTGATGAAACTAGTCTATAGTACCCCGTACGATCACTAGTGAATGAATACACCTGTAGAACAGCTTCACTGTAATTCCTCAACCTCCTAACTAGATCACGGTACTTAGCTAAACCACTAAACGAGAGTTCTAGTGGAATCTCCTCACCAATACTGAGTGCTCTCAAGATAACTCTCAACACCTCATTACACAATCCCAGCTCAACTTCTAAATCACAACCACCATACCTCCTCACTAACTTCAGGACTGACTGAACAAATCCATGAGTTAAGTCGAAGTATAACAGCATAGGTACCTTAGCGTATGTACCGCGATAAAGTACAGTAGCGAACCCAATGGTGAAGAAGCTCCTTCCCTCCTCAATTACTTTATGTAGTATCGTATCCATGGCTCTCAACGAAGTAAGAGATAACTCACCCACATAATAACCTTGTCCAATAGCTATGGTCAGAATAGGGTATCCAACGAGAAGAGGAAAGAGACATTGGAGAAGAAGATGGAAGTGGATTCTCTGGTGGCTCTGGAGCTACAAGTGGCAACTCATTTGGGCTAAAAGACAGGGAATCCTACTTAAGAGAAAACAAGGTAAGAGAAAAGCGCAGAAAGCACTGAGTAGGTAACACATACACTTATAAACTACGTACAAGCTACCTTAGACCCTTAGGAAAATTGGAAAAACCCAGAGTTAAATTAGTTAAATTAAAGTACTGAAGAGGTGTCTACATGCAGGTTGTTCCAGTACTACCGCTGTGGAATTGGAGAACAGCTAGGGTACCAGTACTCACAACACAATTGAGGAGATTGAGAGCTAGAAGCTGTGGTATCTTCTACCCGCTATCGCTAGATAGAGCGGCTGATGTAGATACGAGAGCTAAGGTCTGTACGCAGATCATGACCGAGTTAAGGAACGTAGCTAGGGATCTAGATGTCACTGTCGTACTACATACAGAGTACATGAATCCACCATGGACATCGAGTGAGCAGTGTAGTAAGTACATCAACAGAATCAAAGCACTAACTGAGGAGTTGTGTAAGCTGGAGTACAGGGTATGTATTGAGCTTCATCCAGGCTTCGTACCTCTAAGCGCATTTAAGAAAGCATTGATTGAACTAGCAAACCAGGTACAGAGCTTAGGAGATAAGGTAGCTATAGCTATAGAGCCTAGAACAGGAGCACCAACCATGAGGAGACCACAGGTAATCTCGACACTGACAGACCTAGCACTTCTCCTCAAGACGGTAGATACCATACCCACGAAGGTGATTCCAGTACTTGACATATCACAACTAGTAACAGCGCTACAGATTAGGTACAACCTAAGTGAAGGTGAGGCAATAGATCTCCTTAAGTACGAGCTAGAGACGCTTAGTGAGCTATGTCAGAGATCAGGAGTAGCTGAGGTACACATACATTGGCACTGGAGGAATAGACCAATACCACCACAGATAGCTACGAAATTAGTTGATGTACTGAAGCCATACCTAAAGAACTTCACAACGATGTACCTGGTACCTGAGATACTTGGCGCAACAGCAGATCTACTCGTAACAACACTACAGAGAGCAACCACACTCCTCACAAAATAGGGAGTAGAATAGATCACTGGAACAGAGGTATCTTTTTTACGAACCTCACTCATTGAACACTAAGCGTAACTACTCATTCTACCGTGATGAGAATCCTACACTCTGACTTAAGGATGAGGGTGGTGTTTGCTGACTCATCTACATCCTACAGGTACCTACTACGTGGTAGACGTGTACCTGACTGCTTGAAGTGATGTAGCCTTGATCGCTGATGTAGATGTCATCAGCGAGATTGCTCTCAAGTCCTTAGGCTTTGTCTAATTTTTATAGCACCCACTTAGGTACTGATGTTTGTGATGTATCGTTCCTATACAGATTGGGTTAAGGTAATTGTTGTGATAGATAATAATGTCTATCGAGAAGACCTTTACACGTCTTGGGGTCTTTCAATCTATGTTGAGACCCCAGGTGTGAGGGTTCTATTCGATACTGATACTGATGGTTCTAGGTTGGTGTACAATGCTGAGAAGCTAGGTATTGACTTATCTACTCTCAATGCTATTGTGATTAGCCATGACCACTACGATCATAGTGGTGGTCTTGAAGCGATTGCTAACTTCTGTCGAGGTAGACCTATCTACGTACCTGCTCATAGCTACCTACTTGACTACGTCTGTAATCTAGGTCTCACTCCAGTGCCCGTACACTCCACAACACTGATTGCTGATGGAGTTTACGTTGTAGGTGAGTTATCTAGTGGAGCTTTTGGTCTCTACGAGATAGCTCTTGCCATTAAGGTAAGGAGTGGTAAGTTGGTTACTCTGTGTGGTTGTTCACACCCCGGTATTGAACGCATTGTTGAGAAGGTGCTTAAAGATATAGGTGGGATCCCCGTGGCTGTTATTGGTGGTTTTCACTCACCTACATCGTATAGTCTTGATAAACTTGTTGAGTTAGGTGTTGAGAAAATTTACCCACTTCACTGTAGTGGATTAGGTGCTGTGAGGTACCTAAGTAGGAAGTATCCTGAGAGGTTAGGTACTGGTGGTAGTGGTTTTGTGCTATATGTTGAGTAAATACACCTCTTTTTACTGTGTCTAACTGTTAAATACTATCTACGTTAAACAGTATTACTAGTTGCATATGCCTTCGCTAGTCTTTGTCATTGGATACGGCAATCCTGCTCTCTCTGTGCTACGTGATCTTGCTCGTGAATTCGGTAGCACCGTAGCTGTGTTCTCTCCCGGTACCGAGATCCCCGAGCATGCGCTAAGAGACGTAGAGGTATTGTTCCTGTATACATATGAAGTACCTCCATTGTTGAGTAAGATCATTGATAGGTGTAGCATCGTGATTGGTGCTTCTGAAGCTACTTCGCATCTATGTAAAGGACCTAGTCACGTGGTTGAGAGAGCTATTCAGTACTTTAGGTATGGTGGTGTTGAGAATCTGAGGTACCTCATACAGTACCTGCTCTGGATCTTAGGTAAGTACCCTAAGGAACCTCCTGATCCGAGACCTGTACCCTGGCATGGTATTTGGCATCCTGAGCTAGGTACGTTCACAGATCTAGAGCAGTACCTTGAGCAGTACCCCTACTCAACTAGACCTCTCGTTGGGATCCTATTCTACAGGTCTCGGTGGCTCTATGGTGATGTTGCTCCTGTAGTGGAGTTGATCAAGGCTTTAGAGGATGAGGAGCTAGGTGTTGTATCTGTCTTTACACCTGGTGTCCATAGGTTAGGTGTACTTGGTGAGCCCTCGGTAGCTGATACTGTACGTACCTTCTTTATGGTGGATGGTAGACCTGTTGTTGATTTGATATTATCCTTCCTCAGTTTTTACTTGGATTGTGAGGATGTATTTAGGAGTCTTGGTGTTCCTGTCCTCAAGGTAGTTAAGGAGTCGTATAGATCTGTTGAGGAGTGGCTTGCTAGCGAGCAAGGTATTTCCAGTATGGCTCAGGTATGGGAAGTTATTATGCCTGAAGTCGATGGTATTGGAGAGCCTATCTTCTTGTGTGGTGCTAGGGAGGTTGGTGGATGTAAAGTCTATGAGGTTTTCTCTCCACACGTGAAGTACATTGCTAGGAGAGTTAGGAGGTGGATTGAGCTTCGACGTAAACCTCCTAGTGAAAGGAGAATTGCTATTGTTCTCAATAATCCTCCTTGTAAGCAAGTTGAGGCAACAATTGGTGTTGCTATGGGTCTCGACGTTCCTGAGAGTTTGGTTAGGTTTCTACATAGGTTGAAGGAGTTAGGTTACTACCTAGGTGATGGTGAGCTTCCGAAGAGTGGTAAGGAGTTAATTGAGTTGATGCTTGAGAAGAGAGCTACGAGTGAGTTTAGATGGACTTCACCTGATGACATTGTTAAGCGTGGTGGTTGTGTTGGTTCTGTAGATCTCGATACGTACATGAGGTGGTTCAGTGAATTACCTGAACGTGTTAGAGAGGTGATGATTAAGGAGTGGGGGGATCCAAGAGATATCCTAGGTGGTGAAGTTGATAGGGTTTTTGCTGGTGCTGTTTACGAGGGTAAGTTCATCGTTCCTGGAATTAGGTTCGGTAATGTGGTCATCATCCCTCAACCTAAGTTTGGGTGTGCAGGTTCAGCTTGTGATGGTAGAGTCTGTAAGATACTTCATAACCCGAGGATTCCTCCACCACATCAGTGGCTTGCTGTCTACAGATGGATTACAAGGATATTTAGAGCTGACGTAGTGATTCACTTCGGTACGCACGGCACTCTCGAGTTTAGACCGGGAAAAGGTGTTGGCTTATCACCTATGTGTTGGCCAGAGATAACGATTGATGACGTACCATTTCTCTACATCTACATCGTGACTAATCCTATGGAGGGTGTCATAGCTAAGAGACGTGGCTACGCTATCATTATAGACCACATGTACCCACCTATGATGTTCACTGACTCAGCGCTCCAGGAACTCGATGAATTACTGGAACAGTATGAGAGAGCTCGTAGATTCAGTGATACATCACGTGCTAGTGAGCTGTATAGGGAACTAGTGTCCAGGATCAAGAAGCTAGGTATTCCTCTCAAGATAGACTTACCTGAGGATGAAATCGTATCTGAACTCCATAAGTACTTAGAACTCATTAAGAGTACTCAGGTAGAAAAGGGACTGCATGTATTTGGTAAGACACCAACTGATAGCGACGAGCTTGCTGAAACCGTAGTCGTAATTATGAGGTATGATACATCTAGCTGGCCATCAATACGTAGAGCAGTAGCTGAGTACCTTGGTCTTAACTATGATGAGCTCCTTAGGAAACCGAGTGAGTACTGCAAGGTACTAGGTACCACTAATAGGAGAGTTCTCGAGCTACTAGATAAGATAGCTGTTGAGGTTTTGAAGAAGTTACTTGAGGTAGGTACTTCGTCCTCTGATCTCGATTGGTCAACTCTTGAGGTTATACTTCATGAGGTATGTTCAAAGTACCTAAGGAGGTGATGTGATGAAGACGATTGAGTTTAAGGATGATCAGACTAGAGAACGTGTACTACGAGCATTTAAGATAGCTCTTAGACTTGCTGAGTTGATTAGAGAATGTGGTGATAACGAGCTTAGAGGTATTGAGAAAGGTCTAAGTAGCTCCTATGTAGAGCCCGGTCCAGCTGGGTCGCTTACCCGTGGTAGAATAGATATCTTACCTACTGGAAGGAACTTCTACAGCATCGACCCGAGAAAGATACCGACACCTGCTGCTTGGAGAGTTGGCGTTGAATCAGCTAATAAACTTCTGCAGAAGTTTCTTGAGCTACATGGTAGATACCCTGAGAGCGTAGGTGAGGTGTTATGGAGTATCGATGCATATAAGGCTGATGGTGAGCAGATATCGAGGATACTCTATCTACTTGGAGTTAGACCGGTGTGGGGTTCTGATGGTGTTGTCAAGGGAATTGAGGTTATCCCACTTGAAGAACTTGGTCGACCTAGAATTGATGTTGTTGTAAGAATTAGTGGTATTGTCCGTGATAATCTACCGAATTACATAAGTTTGATAGATGAAGCTATTGAGAAAGTTATTACTCTTGATGAACCTCTAGAGATGAACTACCCGAAGAAGCATTACCTAGAGTTCATTGAGAGGTTGAGAGAACTCAATCTACCTAACATCGATGTTGAAGAACTAGCTAGAGCACGTATTTGGTGTGCACCACCAGGTGCCTATGGTGCTGGTGTGAATTATGCAGTCTTTGCATCCGCGTGGAAGAACGAAGACGACTTAGCTAAGGTATGGATTCACTGGGGTATGTATGCGTACACGAGGAAAAGATACGGCGTACCCATACCTCACTTACTCACCCTTCAGCTATCGAGAGTAGAGGTCGTTGTACGCAACCATGTTAGCGATGAACATGACCCAACGAATTGCTGCGGCTACTTCGCTTACCAAGGTGGTTTCCACGTCACTACAAAGGTAGTTAGTGGTAAGGAACCGCTTAACTTGGTAGTGGATACCAGAGATAGCTCAAGACCTCAGATCCGTACCCTGAGCGAAGAGTTGGTAAGGATAGTGTATGCAAAGCTCCTTAATCCTAGGTGGATTGAGGAAATGAAGAAGCACGGGTATAGGGGTGCTGCTGAACTCATGAAGAAGATAGTTCATCTCTATGGGTGGCAAGCAACTACACGTGCTGTACCTGACGAAGTGTGGAATAGAATAGCTGAGAAGTACGTACTGGATGAAGGTATGAGGAAGTGGTTCATGGAGAACAATCCATATGCTTTCGAGGAACTCACTCGTAGACTTCTCGAAGCAGTTGAACGTGGTCTTTGGAAACCAGATCTCAACGTACTCAAGGGGATTCAATTAGCTAGAATGGAGGTAGAGTCCCTGCTGGAAGGTGAGGTCGCTGGAGTGAGTGTACAGGGAGGTGAAGTCTCGATATACACAGCTGATGATGTTCAGCCCTGGAGAGAAAGAGCTAAACCAGCTATTGAAGCTCTTGAATGGATTAAGAAGCTGAGGGGTGATGTATCTGTCTCAGGGCAGTAGAAGGATCTACTTCCCCTTCTCAGCTATTGTAGGTTTAGAGAAGGCAAAACTTGCACTCCTAGCAGTTGCTGTTGATCCAACAATTGGTGGTGTACTACTGTGTGGTGATAAAGGAACTGGAAAGACTACACTTGTGAGATCACTAGCACAGATACTACCTGAAGTACCTGTTGTGAAGGGTTGTCCATTTAACTGCAATCCCCTTAACCCTTATGAGATGTGTGAAGAGCATTACCAAGCATGGCTTCGTGGTGAGAAGCTCGAGATTGAGTACAAACCAATGAGGGTTATCGACTTACCACTTAATGTAACTGTCGATCGATTAGTTGGCACCATAGATGTTGAGCGTGCACTGAGAGAAGGTAAAGTAGTGTTTAAACCAGGTATACTAGCAGAGGCTAATAGAAACATCCTATATATTGACGAAGTTAATCTACTCGATGACTACATAGCTGACCTCCTACTAGATGCAGCAGCTACGGGTTGGAACATAGTTGAACGTGAAGGAATTTCGTTTAGACACCCAGCACGCTTCGTACTTGTTGGTAGTATGAATCCTGAAGAGGGTGAATTAAGGCCACAGATCCTGGATAGATTTGGACTCTTTGTCGATGTTTCTGCATCAATGAATCCTGAGGAAAGAGCTGAGATCGTTAGGAGAGTTGAGGAATTTCATAGAGATCCCTTATCCTTTATTAAGAAGTTTGAGAGTGAGGAGAGGAAAATTCGTGAAACAGTTGCTAGAGCTAGGGAACTAATTAGGGAAGTTCATATAGACAATGACCTACTGAAGCTCGTTGCTGAGACCATGGTCAAGCTACGTGTAAGAACCCATAGAGCCGACATAGTTGTAGTTAAGACAGCTAAAGCTATTGCTACACTAGATGGTAGAACACGTGTCGAACTAGAGGATGTGAAGAAAGCTATGGAGCTAGCGTTACCACATAGAATCAAGACAACTGCACCTCAAAACCCTAGACAAGCAAGTGAGCTTCTAGAGAAAGTCCTCAATGAAGTACTCGGTACTAAACAGGAATTAAGTACTGAGCACTCTCATAAGCACGCAGCAGGAAGCAGTTCTAGGGTAAATATTAGCGATACACATGTAGCTATTGGCTCTGGCATCAGCGGTAAAGATAGCATTATAGCTAAACTAGGAGACCTAACACCTACATCACAGGGACTAACCTCATTACCCACAACAATAACTAAGTCATCAACTATCCGTGAATTACACTTAACACCAACAACACCAACGAAGGGACGTACATCAAGAGAATGTAGTGTAACTCTAGTAGCAGTCGGTAGAGGTCGTGTCATTTACCACACAGTACCCGTTCACGACAGTGAGTACAGGGATATAGACTTAGTTGCTACACTTAGAGCTACAGTTTCAAGATGCCTCACAACTAAGTTACCGATCCCGAGTCAAGACATTAGGGTAAGAGTTAGGAGAGTTAAGGTACCTGTACTCAATATAGTGGTGCTGGATGCTAGTGGTAGCATGTTAGCACTAAACAGAATTCAACTAGCTAGGGAGCTAGTTGAGAAGCTAGCGACTAGGAGCTACGTTACAAGATCTAGCATAGCCATTGTAGTGTTCAGAGGAAGAAGTGCATCGTGTATTCTACCACCTACGAGATGCTATGCAAAGGCTCTCGAACTCCTCAGGGAAATTGAGGTAGGGGGATCAACTCCTCTCTTCCACGGATTACTGGAGGCTTACAACGTAGCTAAGCTCTATAGACTGAGGTATCCGCTCTCTCGAGTCCACATATACTTAGTAAGTGATGGTAAGGTAAATGTACTGCTGACCGGCGACTTAGATCAAGATATTCGCACTATAGCCACATTACTTGAGAAACTCCAGTGTAAGCTCACTATATTCGAAGTTCGAGGAGAGTACTCACTCAATATTGGAATGAGTGTTATTGAGAAGTTAGCTGAGATGACTAATGGAGAGTACAGAGTAATCTACGTCAGCAAGTAAACGAGGAATAGCTGCAGAGGCAACGAGGTGATTGATATCGAGAGCGAAATAGCGACCAATTTCACAACTAGCTTAGGAGGATAGAGTGAGAGATATAGTGGAACTACGTGTCGAGGATAATCAGATAACACAATGAAGAGAAACCTAGTCAGCACCAGTACGAGAAGCGCTTCTCTACAACTGAGGAAACTAGATCTAACAAATTCACCTACTAGGAATACAGCAGTAACCGGACTAATAATACCTGTACACACAACAATAACGAAATGGTACGAAAAACCTAATGTGTGAGGCAATGGAGTTACTACATTACTGAGGTAAGTAGTTACATTCAGTACCGTGAAGATTACTACTAACGCAGTAGCAACTATGTAACGAGGAACAATTCTCGAGAGAGCATGAATTGCTAAGTGCAGAGACCTACGAAGTACCTCGCGTAAACTATAGGAAGCACTAACCTCAATAGTACGACTAGGCTCCGTGTAAATTCCATGTACTTTAGATCTACCGTACACAATAGCGACTAGCAAACTTATGATCTGCGGAACAAGTGCTAGCAATAGGTACCTCAGTCCCAGAGAAACTCCGAGAGCAACCAACACAACAGGTATGTAGTACCTATGAGGTGGGTGATCAGCGTAAAGGGTCTCCTAGGCAGTACATACGCAATCACAACATCATCCCCTACGACGCCTCCAGTCCTTAACTCAGAGAGGTATGCTTGCTCAACCTTAACATCCACTACGGCGGCAGGTATGAGAACTGCTAAGTCTGGTGGTAACCTCGCTAGTAACATAAGCGACCTGAAGGGTTTACACAGAATTCTCGAAATACCTAGCTCGTAGACCATACCCAGAACGAGAACGCCAAGGAACATCAGTGTGATGGAGATGGCTACATACCTGAGGTAAGACAGGACTAGTGATGCTAAGTCCAAGTCACTAAACCTCAGTACTAGCTCTTGGAACAACTACCACAAAACCACAGTGCTCAAACCTAACGAAGTCAACACCATAGACCTCCCTAAGTACCTCAGGTCTCAATACATCACGTGGACTACCGCAAGCCACAACACGCCCCCTACTCATTAGCAGCACCTTATCACTGAAACTAGCTGCTAAAACAGGATCGTGCATTGCCATGATAGCTGCATCTACTCTACCCGACTTCACCAACTTCCTAACAACTGAAAGCACACGTACACTATTGACAATATCTAGGTGTGCCGTTGGTTCATCGAGGAGTAATACCTTTGCTTCCTGTACAAGCGCTCTTGCAATCAGTACCAACTGCATCTGACCACCGCTCAACTCAGTAATAGACCTCTCGAGAAGATCCTCGATACCAAGTAACTTAGCTACCTCGTGAACTTTCTCGTAATCCCTTCGAGAAGGTAGTGAGAACATCGTGTGGTGAGGTGCTCTACCCATTAATATAAAGTCAAGTACCCTGTACGCAAATATGCTGTGATGTGTCTGAGGTACATAGCCGAAATACTTAGCGAGCTCTCTAGAACTAAGTTCATCCCATCTACGCTTACCATTAATGTACACTACACCTCTCGGTTCGAGAAGTCTAAGTATGCACTTGAGAAGCGTAGTCTTCCCAGCACCATTTGGGCCCAGTACTGTCACTACCTCTCCACTATACACCTCAAACTCCACATCACGTAGAGCAACTAGATCACGAGAGTACGTGTAGCTAAGTCCCTCTACCCGAAGTACACACCTCATCTCCACACACCACTTGCTCTCCTAAGTAAGTATATGTAGAGTGGTGCACCCATGATCGTCGTGAGAACACCAATCGGTAGCTCCTCACTCGTGAGACACCTAGCTAAGTCATCAGCTAGTACCATGTACGTAGCACCAAACACAATACTGTATGTCACCACCACCCTATTGTCCGTACCCAACATGAGCCTAACTATGTGGGGCACTAGTAGCCCAACCCACCCGATGATTCCGGTGTAGGCTACAGTAGCTGAAGTCATGAGAGCACAGATAGCAGTCAACAAACCTCGTTCCACAGTTGGATTCACACCAAGTGCTCTAGCCTCTTCATCTCCAAGAGATAGTACATTAAGTCTCCACCTCATAAACCAGATAACGAGTATACAGGGTAGTGATATAGCTAACATACGCATAATCTTGTACCAAAACGCTGCTTGACCAATATCACCCATCAACCAGAAGACTATTGAGGCCAATCTATGAGGATCTGGAGCTAAGTACTTAACAAGTGCTAGAGCTGCTGAGAAAAATGCATTAACTATGACACCAGAGAGGACAAGAGCTATTACCCCACCTCTCCCCCAACTCCAAGCTAGGACAAATGCCAGCATGAATGCGATGAGTGAGAAACAAAAAGCAACCAACTCTACCGGTACTGTTGGCGGTAAGAACGCTATAGCTAATGCAGCACCGAACCCAGCACCTGAAGCTATGCCCAGAATGTAGGTATCAACTAAGGGGTTACGAAGCATTGATTGCAGAGCGGCACCAGAAACAGCTAGGACAGCTCCTGTAATAGCTGCTGCAATAGCTCTAGGTGCTCTATAGAGCAGTACAATCACTCGAACTGTCTCAGGTGGACTATGAATAAGGTGAGGGAATACAGCTGACAACACCACCTCAAGTACGGTCTTAGGGTCGGTCCTATAGTGACCCAGTAGGAGAGAGATCAAGATTGCTAGCGGTAGAGAAAAAGAAACAAATAGCTTTGGTACTAGCTTCCTCAAGGACACTCACCCACTAACCAGCGCTAGCAACCTCAGAATACAGTATACCATACCACTCCATGTAGTATTTATTAGCTATCTCCATGAAGTTTATGTCACTAAACCTATCTGGGTACATCTTACACGCTAACCACAGCACGAATAAGGTTAAATCTGGGCCCCAATGCTCGTAGTAAGGCTCCTTGTACACTCTACCCTCTTTAACCGCCTTAACGACACTCCACTTAGGATCCTTGAGGAGATCCTCAGGACCGTACTTAGCCCACCACCAAATCACTATCATATCTGGATTCCACTTAACAATACGCTCAAAGTCAACAGTTACATAGCTCTTGTCTGGAAACTCCTTTGCTGCAACATTTACACCACCAGCGAGAACAATAGCATCATTCATGGTACCTCTACCACCTTGAACTCTAGTAGGCTTACTCCATAGATACAGCACACGTACTCTCTTCTCAGATGGTATGTCCTTTATCCTCTCTCGAACTAACATCAGTAGGTTATCCATATCGTTAATGATCTTCTTGACCCTATCGACCACACCATACAGCACACCTAAACACCATAGCAACCTCCTGACATCATCGTAACTATAGAGATGAACTTTCACAACTGGAATACCGAGCTTCTCAATCTGCTCAACAACACTTGGCTTATATGGCCAAATTATGACGACGTCAGGTCTCAACATCTCAAGCACCTCTATGTTCACCTTAAACGAGGAGCCTGGACTAGGTATGTCCTTGATCTTGGGATACACCTTCAGCAGTACAGGATTCTTCTTAGCATACTTCGACACACCAACGAGTCTATCCATAACACCTAGAGCTAGGTCAGAGAGGTACGATATCAAGTCAACTACTTTCTTCACCTTTCTCGGTACCTTAACCACATTACCCAATGGATCGACAATTTCCTTCCACTCAATACTGTACGCAGCAAATGCCTGCTTAGGTATATCAATACCGTAGAAGTGCTCGAGCAGATACTCCATATCACCCCTCCAGTCGACTTCCCTATACACGTCCGGGTACAGGAGCTTCGCAATGTACTCTCTACCAATGATGTCTCTCGGACCCCAATCAAGAACTCCACCAATGCTACCCCAGCAAGGAACTACGTAGATTCTACCACTCTTGTAAGCCTTGAGAACATGCCACCTAGTATCACTAGCAACCTTATCCAGTACCTTCTGTACGTACTTCACAGATGAGGTAATGAATACTACATCTGGATCCCACTTCACTAAAGTCTCGAAATCAACCTTAGGCCACTTCTTATTTGGGAACTCATGTAATGCCACATTGACAGCACCTATATCCTCTACAGCTCTACCCCACGAAGCATTTGCATAGAGCGAAAGAGCACCACCCTTGAGAACACTCGAACCACTGATGAAAACAACTTTAAGTCTCTTACTCTCAGGTACCTTTGCACCAAGCTCCTTCAACTTACCGTACCTAGTCTTGATGAACTCAATAAGCTTCTTAGCCTTCTCCTCAGCACCAAGTACCTTACCCAAGATCTCAATTGCCTTTATCTCATCTTCGATACCTCTAATGAAGAGACCAATGACAGGTATCCCCATTTGCTCAAGTTTCTTAATAATCTCATCAGCCTTACCATAGCCGAAGTCCATAATTACGACATCTGGCTTCAGAGAAGCTATAGCCTCAACATTGACACCTCTAAATATGCTTCCAACCTTAGGTAGGTCCCTGACTTCAGGGGGTAGGTACTCATCGTAAGGTACGTAGCTACCAACACCAACAATAGTATTAGCCTTACCGAGAGCTACAATTACCTCAGCCCAGTATGACTGAAGAACTACAACCCTCTCAGCAGGTTTAGCTAACTCAATAGTCTTCCCTCTAAAGTCCTTAATCACAATAGCTGGTTTAGTAGGTTTGGTAGGTTTAGTGGGTGGTGGAGGTGCTGTAGGTTTAGATGGTCTAGCGCTATAGTAGAGATATGTAGTGATTACAGCTGCTACAATTGCTACAATTACTACCACTAGGATTGTAACCAGAACCCACTTACTGATACCTACTTGCGACCTCATTAGACTCACCCAAATTCAAGCTGTGTTAATACTAACTTCAATATTTTTTAATACTTTCAGTATGAGTGCACTACGGTAATGGTAGTACCATAGCTGGGGACATGGTTCCAGAGGCACTATTAAGTACCTTACTTGAGCTTGGTACTGTGCGTCCTTGCTTAAGTCACATATAGTGAATGAGTTACTTCTTCATCTGAGAAAGACACTAAATCACTACTGAGTACTCATGTGTCATGGCTTGACCTGCGGGTATAGGTCCACTAGCTTCTTAACCCTCTCATAGACGTAGTGAGCCATGTACAATGCCTCTTCTGCGTCCTCACGATCATACAGAGCTTCTGGTGGAAGTCCGGACTCTTCATCACCGTACATACTTGGTTCCTTCTCTCTACGTAATCTCCTTGAGTATCTGGCCATAGTTGGTATATCACGACGAAACCATTCAGGGAATCTATCGGCTTCTCTCCTCAGTATTGGTCCAACATCGTGCCAACGAGGAGGCTCTACACCAACTAATCTTAGTGCTGCTTTGAGCAACAGCTCGACAGCCTCTTGACATTGCCTCACTACATAGGGGTAGTTCCCTCTTTCAAGAGCTTCTCTAGCATGGTGAATCCTCTCCTCAGCTTGTCTCACGTAGGATAGTGCCATCTCTGTATTCCTCAGATCTCAATCACCTCACCAAACCTATAATCACGCTTCAACCTCCAGTACCATAACTTACCAAATCTCACTCTCTCAGCACCGAGCTCCTCCAATCTCCTCCTCAAATTCTCGAGGATATTCCTGAAGAAGTCATCCCTATCATACAGCAACACAGCATCCTCAACAAGATCTAGGTACAGAGGTACAACCCTACTCGCTTCCTCCGGTGTCTTCAGTATTGGAGAGAACTCAATGTAGTAACCTCGCCTCTCCAACTCCTCAAGCAAAGGCTCTAACTCCTTCTCAACTTCCATGAACAAGTCCTGTCTCCTAAACCTACCCCTAGGGAGATTCCTAACCACAATAATCAAATCTACATCACTATCAGGTCTTGCCTCACCCCTAGCTACAGAACCAAAAAGCACAACAGATACCAAGTCATCACCAAACCTCCTCTCAAGAACCTCAACCAACTTCAAGAGTATACTCCGATACGGCTCAGGTACCTGCGCCAAATTCCTCAAAACACATCTACCCCCATTATTGGGAGTAAATCACCCAATCAACTCATAACAGATGAATTACCACATAACGTAGTACACAAAGCTTTATCTAAATCTGACTACTTTCCTACTAGGGAATCACCATGAAGCCCCCTCAAGCACTGAAGTACATCTGCGTGTGGCTTGCACTAATCCTAGGCATTGCTACTGGATACGTACTAGATCTCAACTACAGCAGTTACGTACTACTACTCGTAGGTTATATCATCTTTGGATTAGGTATGTACATCCACTACCTAAGTCATAGAGCACACCCAAGAGCACATAGAGGTATTGAGGAAATAGACTACGTAGCTACACATGGAATCTACTCCTGGATTCGACATCCAGGATACCTAGGTCTATCGTTAGCATTCTACGGACTAGCCATAGCATTTGGTAGTGTACCCGGATTAGCAATAGCTACCGTACTTACACTACATCACTACTACCTCGCAGTTAGAGAAGAGAGATTAATGATCGAGAAGTTCGGTACTGTGTACATTAAGTACATGGAGGAGGTGCCAGATAGGTTCATACCAGTGAGGAAGATCGCTAAGCACCTTAAGAAGAGGCTATCACCTAAGCAAGCTCTCTAAGACAAAGCTTTTACCTGCTAACCTCCTCGTTCTCTCTAGGCGATACTCATGAGAGAGGTCATAACAGAGGGTATCAGAGGTATCGTATTCAAGAAGTTAATCACCGAGGTAGAGCTAGAGGCACCACCTGACTTCAAGATCAAGAAATCAATTATCGAGTACAGACAAGATCCCTTTACAGATCTCTGGGTGAGGATCAGTGTAGAGCGTGCAATGAGACCAAGACAAGTACCACTAACACCACCTGAAGTAGAGAGCTGGAAAAGAAAAGACTACGACGAGAAATGCCCCTTCTGCACAGTAGAGAGATCAACACCAAAGTACCCACCACATATACTGGAGGAAGGTAGGTTAATCGAGAAATCACAGTACCTATTCCCAAACCTATACCCCTTCGCAAAGTACCACGCAGTAGTAACACTAACACCAAAACACTTCAAGGAATACCAAGAACTCACTACCGAGGAGTGGTATCACGCACTACACCTCTCTATAGAGTACTTCAGGAAGATATCTACTAGGGACAGAGAAGTGAGGTACTTCACCATAAACCTAAACTACCTAGCACCAGCAGGAGCATCAATACTACATCCACACCTACAGCTAGTAGCTGACGTAAAGCTAGGAAACTACACAGCACTACTCCTACAGAAGTACAGGGAATATAGGAGTAAGTGGGGCACAGACCTCATTCAGGACCTAGTGGAGTCTGAAGAGAAGCTAGGTGAGAGATTCCTATGGAGAGGTAAATTAGTGACCTGGATCGTAGCCTATGCACCTTGGATACCTGGCGAAATTATAGGCACAGCTCAGGTAAGTGACATAAGGGAGCTAAGTGATAGCGAAGTAAGGTACCTAGCTGAAGACATAAAGAACCTACTCAACCCCTACAGACAAGCGGTGAAGACAGATAGCATAAACGTGAGCATGTACTCACTACCAGGAACAGACCTACCCCTACTCATAAGGATAGGAGCAAGAAAACCACTACAACCATACTACACAAACGACAGAGGATTCATGGAAGTACTCCACCAAGAACCAATAACAGACATACTACCAGAAAACCTCACCAAAACACTACGTGAACTAAGAAAGCAGTAACCAAGCACCAAAACAACACCCCTTATAGCTTAAATCATACTCAATATCAATGGGGATTTAAGTGGAGGTAAATCCCATCATCAAAGCTAGAGTAGTCATTAAAGGAAGTAGAAGAGTTACTGAAGGTAATGTACTAGTTGATACAGGAGCTACATACAGCATAATTGATGAGGAGCTAGCTAATGAAATTGGTGTAAAGCTACTGGAGAGACCAGAGAGGATATTGTTGAGAGGTATTTGCTGTCAGATTGAAGGTAGGCTATGTGTAATCGATACGTTGATTATAGAGGACATCACTGTAGGACCTTCAGTGGCGGTCTTAACTAGGTTAAGTACTGAAGTCAAGGAGATACTGAAGAGTTACGAAGTCCTGAACACTTTCATACTTGGTCTCCGTGATATTGTTGGATTTACCATTGATGTGAAGTCAGGTAGATTGAAATGGGTTGGATATCTAGCGCTGTGATACCACCTCTGAATTAGCTAGCATGGTTCATCTGTGGTGAAACGTAATGAGATACTACGTGTTTGTGCTTGTACTCATCACGCTACTACCAATAATGAGTGTCTTACATCTACGCTTAGCTACCTTATCTTCCAGTGAAGGACAATGTGCTAGTGCAGAACAGGTCAAGTACCTTAAGGTATATGTTCTAAGCTGTAAAGACTTGGTGCCCTACTACATGTCACTACTTAATCAAGTCAAGAAGTTAGTACCTACTGTTAAGGTGTGTGTACTCTACTACCTAGATCACAGGTATCTACAGTGGGCAAATCTGACGCTCATTGACTCTAATTGGTTGTTAAGGCAAGATAACTACACAATCACGGATCTGAGCAAGGTAACTGCTAGCTACCTCATGAACTATGGAGTACTTGTAATCTACGGTAATACCACGCACATTGTAGCATCGAAGCTACTGAGTAATTTTGTTCTCAACAACTTAACAATAGCCATAACCGAGGACGTTGAATTGAGGAAAGGTGTTAAAGTACCTAGCTTTAGTCTTGGGAATAATACCATAGCTCTTGGACTAGCTATACTGAGGATTGGTGAGCTAAGAGCTATACCAGGGTACTTCAGATATATCGCGAAGGGTGATTGGGCATATAGGGAGGATACCCTTAAGAGTGTTGCAGTGAAGTTAGTGAAGTACATTATTGAGGTATTGAAGACTAGGAAGTCCAATGCACTTAGGGTACACACCCATGCATCTAGATTCAATCCAGCAACATGCTACATTCCTCAGGATGTCGTTGAGATTGTTGGATATGAATTCATGGGCTACGTCTACAACGTCCTAGGGATAACGTATGAAGAGCAAGTAGTTGGCGAATATACTCATTACGATAAAGTTTACTGCTATGTGACGTATAGCGGACCAGATTTCGTAATTGTTTCTGTCCAATGGCTTGAAGGCGAGAGCGGTTGGTCCCCTTACGAATGGTACACATATTATAATTCACTATACGATATGTATGATGAGCAGTTGATAGTAACTTACAGACCACAGGGAACAAAATCTTGGATTCAATCCATTACATTCACAATAGGCTTCGGCCCACCATACGTAGCTGTATCGTTTAGTGTAGCTCCTGACTATCTATGGTACTCCGCCGATTCTGATATACCACGTTGGTGTGAAATCACGTATCAGCTATTAACTAATGCACCAAATGCAGAGAAAGAAACTGATTTCGCTATTGAGGGTTTTCTAGACATCTCACGAGGTAGTGAACCATATATCTGGTCAGTGAAGAAAGTAGCGACAGTGGTCCTAGAACTACCAATGTTCACGATTACAGCGAGCACGAGCGACAGTTACTATCTAGTTACATGGTCTGATAGAGAGCCTGGAAGATGGTGAAGGGGATTAGGAGGCTTTGAGCTTCGGAGATTTCCTAAGTTTGAAACGGTGTTTTTATCGATAATTCTCTCGGTTCTATAACTCTCCTAAGCCACGTCCCCCTCGATATCCACGCTAGAGATAGTAAGCCAGCAGCTACGTTACTCACCGACATCGCCACCCAAATACCTGTCGACCCCATACCTAGGTACAGTGCAAGCAGTACCGATAAACCTATCCTAAATAGCCACAGCCTCACTACAGATATCACAGTCATAGCCTCAGGGTGGCCAGAACCCTGGGCAACACCATTACACACGAAGAAGATACCAAAGAACGGAATACTCCAGACGAAGTAACTCAAGAATACGTCCCCCTCCTCAATGACAAGGGGATCAGGTACAAAGAATGATATTACAGCATCCCTAAACACATATATGGCGATAGCTCCCACCCCCAGGATTGAGGTTACGAGAGTTATTGACGTTCTTGAGATCCTCTTCGCTCGATCATAGAGTTCAGCACCAACACACTGACCCACCATAATCGAGGTAGCTCTCTGAATACCCATCGTAAACGCCTGTACGATATCTACAATCCTGATACCTATCCCATACGCAGCAACTGCTACGGAGCCAAATCGAGACACTATACTCATCATGACAGTGAAACCCAGCGCGTTCGAAGATGACTGGATGTATATGGGTACAGCTATGGAAACCACCTTCCTGAGCCACCACCTCTCAATCCTCATACACCTGAGACGCAACTTAATCCCATGAACTCCCCTTACAAGCATGTAGAGACCTACAAACGAAACAATCCCCCTCGCCAACAGTGTTGCTAGCGCAGCCCCTACAACACCCAATGCCGGTAACCCAAAGAGTCCAAAGATGAGTATTGGGTCCAATACGATATTTATCAAAGCCGAGATCAGAACTAACTTCATAGGAGTTCTAGTATCCCCTAAGGAGTTCAAAATCGCTGAAAACGCAAATCCTAGAAATGCTAGAGGGATACCCGCAAAGATAACCCTAGAGTACGCAACAGCCAACGGATAGATGTCCTTAGGAACACCCATTAACTTTAGAAGAATGTGAACAGTAGAGACACCTAGCATGCTAATGGATAGAGCTAGTACCGCGAGCAGAGCTACCAACTGACCAGAACACCTACTACTCATCTCATAATCTCCAGCACCAAAGTACTGAGATATCAATGCTGTACCCGCCTGAGCAATACTCATACCTATAGCATTGAACAACATTATCAAAGGCCAGCTAACTGTGGGTGCTCCGAAAGCATCCCTACCCAACCTACCAAGCCACAACGCATCAACGAGGTTGTAAGTCATCATAGCGAAAGTACCTACAATAACTGGCCACGACAACCATAAGAGCGTCCGAACTATCGACCCATTCAGTATCCTCTCTCTATACGTGATGATGGTACTACTAGCCATCCTCTTCACCTGAACGCTCTCTAGAAGAACCAACTGAGTACAAAAACCTCAGCGCGAGTAAACATTGGAAGTTGAAAACAGTTATTTGAATTTTATTTGAATTTCGAGTATAGCGCTTATCCCAGTACAGGTATACCATCATTGGTATTGTTGAGGAAGAACCCAGACTTCAACCTATGAAACTTGCTCCACACGCACTTACGACCCCCCTGTACAGCCACACTCGCTAATGTACGTATGGTTATAGTATCTAAAGCATAGAGCGCACCTACAAAAGCACCAGTTAACTATTTACTCTCAAGTCTTAACAGTCGCTCCAAGGACGTCGTACTGTATAACCATCAATACACCTATCCACACACTCAAGAAGAGTGTTACTAACCTGTCCATGACTACGGCTAGAGCAAAAACCAACAATGGAGATAACAGAGAAAACGTTGAGAGGTAAGTTACGACTATAGCTACCACAATTACACCTATCTCTAGAGAAACCCCACCTTACGTATTTCCGGAGTTTACACACTATTAGTGAATGTGAGAAATACTCTACCTCCCAACTCCAATAACCTCGAAAATCCTCCAACATCCACCTCGTGTAATCTCATGAACTCAAACCCAACAACTTACTCAACCGCTATAGGAATTACTATCACAAACCCATTCCAGCCCATGCCGAAGCGCCATAGAGATCTCGATCAGAAATGACTTAGTCCTCCTAACTATAGCTCCCACCTTCAGCCCTGAAACTAATTAGGACCTAAACTCGAGAGGAACTAAATAGGTATGTAGTGGGTAGTGGGGATGAGGTTTTGGTGCCCCGGCCGGGATTTGAACCCGGGTCACGGGCTTGAAAGGCCCGCATACTTGACCGGGCTATACGACCGGGGCATCTAGTTGTGTTGTCTTTAATTGGGTTTTAAAGGTTGCTTTGTGTTGTCAGTTGGGCAAGTGCTTCTTCATCTCTCTGCTGCTCAGGTGCTCATCACCTACGCTATTTCTCAGTTACTCGTTATTTTAGTCTTAGCCGCTTCCTATCTACCAGTTGCTTCTCCATGGTAGGTACATTGATTCACGTAGGTAGTACCTATTTGTGAGGTACGTATTCTCTCTCCTCCTACGTACTTCCTCTACGTACTCTCTCGTGAATTCATGTAGTAACTTGATTAGTACGTCTCTCCTCCTCTCACGGTCTTCTCTTAGTCTTTGTTCGAGTTCTCTACAGTTTAGTCCTCCTGCTGGTGCATATACTTGGTTAAATCTGTAGAGGAGGTAGTTTAGGTAGTTTGGTGTATCTGGTTCTACTCCGTAGGTTCTCGATACCATTGCTATTAGATCTGCTATCACCATGAGTGCTTCTAGACTCATGTCTGTTCACCGCTCTCTAATTTTCTTGAGTAAGGTATTTCTCTTTCTTCATTGTCTTCTCTTGTCGAGTTGCTGTGTGGTGTCTCTGTATGTCTGGTTGGAGGGTTGAGTTGAGAAGGAGAGCTGAGAATGCGTTGAGTAAGGTACCTCCCTATGGTGTTGATGTTGATTTTAGTGAGTTCATTACTTCTGTTCCTGCTACTGTTGAGGAGAGGAGGATTGAGGAGCTTCCTAGTGGTGTTGTTGAGAGGGCTAGGGAGTTGGGTGTTGATGTTAGTGAGGAGAGGGTTGGTGGTACGTACTTTCAGCTTGATTACAGCGTTGTGAGGACTTATGTTGTTGAGAAGTTGAGGAGGTATGGTGTTGTCGTTACGAGTATTGAGGATGCTTTGAAGAAGTTTGATTGGGTTCGTGATTACTATTGGCGTGCTGTACCTGTTGATCTCGATAAGTACACTGCTGCTACTGAGCTATATGGTAAGCATGGTTACTTCATCTATGTACCACCTGGTGTTAAGGTTAAGGAGCCTATTCAGGCTTGTCTCTTCATTCATAGGGAGTCTGTTGCTCAGTTGGTGCATAACGTAATTATCGTTGATGAAGGTGCTGAGCTGAATCTCGTGACAGCATGTGCGTCTTTACCTACAAAGGCGCTTCACATAGGTGTCTCTGAGTTCTACGTGAGGAAGAATGCTAAGTTGACATTTACTATGGTTCACTTCTGGGGTCATGAAACTCATGTTAGGCCTAGGGAAGCAGCTATTGTTGAGGATGGTGGTTTCTTCGTTAGCTACTATGTGACTATGGCTCCTGTCAAATCTCTTCAGATGTACCCAACCGTTTACTTAGTTGGTAGGGATGCTCAGGCATACCTCACAACTATACTCCTAGCTGGTAGGACTTCGCAATTGGATGTTGGTGGTTGTATTGTGTTTAGTGGTGATGATACGAGAGGTGAGGTGGTTTCTAGGTCCGTTATTAGGGATGAGGCGTATGTAGTCATGAGAGGTGAGCTTGTTGGTGAGAGGAGGTGTAAGGGTCATCTTGACTGTAAGGGTCTCATACTGTCTACAAGGGCTAGAGGTGAGGCAATACCTATGTTGAGGACCTGTACTGAGCTTGCTGAGCTTACTCATGAGGCTGCTCTCGGTAGAATCTCTAGAGATGAGTTAGAGTACTTGATGTCTAAGGGATTCACTGAGGAGGAAGCTACATCAATGCTTGTTAGAGGATTCCTCGAGGTAGGTCTCGATAAGATACCATCCCCTGTTAGAGAGTACGTAGCTAATGTACTTGAGGTAATAGCGAAGTATGCGAAAGGCTAAGCGAGCTAGCGAGTTCAGCTGAGCAACTCCTCCTCATCAATCAGCTAATCCGGGCACTCATCACCTAGATCTCGCTAGTTCATCAACTAAGTTGAGTAATTCACGTAAATCTCTAATCACATAGTCTGCACCTAGATCATCAGTGACATGTGGTCTCTTCACGATTACAATCTTTACATTTGCTGATCTAGCGCAAACTACATCTATTACCGTATCACCAACGTAGATCGATTCCTCTGGTTCAACACCTAGTCTCCTCAATGCCTCAACTATTATGTCAGGGTATGGTTTGGGTCTTTGGACTTCGTCCTGAGCTACTACGGCGTCGAAGTACTGAGCAATACCGAAGTAATTCAGCATGAACTCTAGCCTACTCCTGATGTTACCTGAGGCTACTCCAAGCTTAAATCCTCTACGACGTAGCTCTGACAATACCTCAATGACGTCTGGATAGAGCTTAACGTACCTACTCCACAGCATCCCCATGTACTGTCTACGAAGTTCAACAAATCTATCTAGTAAGTTGCTGGGAACACCTACCAATCTAGCAATTTCCCTACTAGGTAAACCTAAAAGTCTCTTCACAGCATCTAGATCAATACCTACTCCAAGTTCTTTAGCAGCTAACCTAAAGCTCTCTACAACAGCATCCACACTATCAACTAACGTACCATCAACATCGAATACTATGGCCTTTAGCACCACATCACTAACCTCTACTACTGAGGATTGACGTAGAGTCCACTCCTCTCAATACCTAGCCTCTTCTTAATCTCTTCAAACCACCTCTTCTCCAAAACCTTAACCTTAGTTGACCCACAGTAAGGACACTTAACTAAGCTCTCACCCTTTAGAGCCTTAATGATTTCATTCTCGTCAATACTGAAGAAGCCACCTCTACCATCTCTACTACAAGTAACGCAGAGACAACGTACTCTACCCATGTAATCACCTTACCACAGCATAGATAAAGACGCTGTAATTAACTTTTACCTCTAGGTGATGGAGGTAGTGACTAAGGATCGATGTAGGGAGGTGTACACTATTGGGCACTCAAATCGTAGTCTAGAGTCGTTCATTAGTACTCTGATCTTCTACAGAATTGAGTACCTAGTTGATGTCCGCAGATTTCCTACATCACGTAAGTACCCACATTTCAGCAAGGAGGTTCTCGAGATAGAGCTTAGGAGGAGGGGTATTGAGTACCTGTGGTTAGGTGAAGGTCTTGGTGGTTACAGGAAGCTACCTCGGGGTACTGAGCTTCATGTTAGAGATGAGTTGAGTAGAGGCTTCTTAGCCTATGTCTATCACATGAGAACAGAGGTCTTTCGAGTTTACTTCCAGAAGTTACTTGAAGTTATTGGTAGTTATCGTACTGCTATCATGTGCTCTGAGAAGATACCCTATAGGTGTCACAGGAAGTTACTCTCAGATTTACTTACGTTACTAGGTTACAGAGTCGTACACATAATCGATAGGGGGACCACCATGGACCATAGATTAACGAGGTACTCTAGATTAATTCGTGATTTTGTTCACGAGTTCTCTACATAGCTATGGTCAGTACCTAGGGGATTGCCTTTGCACTTATGGTTAGGGGAATCGTTATAATGTCTCTACCCTACTACCTCTAGGTTGGGTGCTAGTTATGTGCTCTAGTACTGAGCTGAAGCCTGGTCTCAAGAATGTGATAACTAAGGTTGTTGGTCCTGATCACATTGCTGAGTTTCTTGGTAGTGGTGGTGTACCAGTTCTAGCTACTCCCATGATGATTGCGTGGATGGAGGAGTGTGCTAAGCTACTTGTCGACAATTATCTCTCACCTGGCCAAGTAACTGTTGGTACTCGTGTTGATGTAGTTCACAAGGCACCGGCGAAAGTAGGTACCAAGGTCACTGTTGAGGCTGAGTTAGTTGAGGTTAGTGGTAGGAGGTTGCTTTTTAAGGTGAGAGCTTACTCAGGTGATGTAGTTATTGGCGAGGGTACTCACGAGAGATACATAGTTGACCTAGAGAAGTTTAAAGCGCGTACTGAGGAGCTATCTAAGAGAATGGAGTTTGAGACACCTAGGTGATGGGTGGTGGTCATGACCGTAATTGAGGGTATTGATGCTGAATACGATGCGATCCTGATCACGGCTAAGCTCATGTGCGCAGCAGCTAGGACAGCACCTAAGACACGTGGAATAGATGACATAGTCACCAAGGTCATTACAGGTGAGGAGATTGAGAGATTAGCGAATTTCATGGAGAAGCTTGGTAAGGAAGTACCGGAGTGGAGTTTCTTCATTAGAGATGCTAGGAGTATCAGAGAGGCAAAGGCTATTGTCTTAGTTGGCTTGAAGAGTCCTAGAGTTGTTGAGGTCAATTGTGGTGCATGTGGTTTGACATGTAGGGAACTTAGGGAGAGGTCCTGTAGTGTTGAGGGACCTGCATACAGAGGTCCTATCTGTGCTCTTCAGCTACTGAACCTAGGTATTGCCATTGGGTCTATGGTGAAGGTAGCTTCCGAGATGAACATCGATAATAGAATCATGTTCTCAGTAGGCGTAGCAGCTAGGAAGTTAGGGCTGATAGATGCTGATATTGTTGTTGGTATTCCACTAACCTGTAAAGGTAAGAACCCATTCTTTGATAGGAAGTACTAGCTAATGTACTTCATGACAGGTACCTCAACCCAAGTACCATGGTATACAGAACCTAGTAAACCCTCTGGCTCAAGCGGTACCTCACAGTACGGTACATCGTCAGCTCTCGCAGCTAACTCTGTTGCCGAGCAAACTACATCAACTATTCTCCTCCTATCAACACCACGATGCACCACATACTCAACGTAGGAGACCCAACCATAAGAAATCACGTGAACTAGACACGTAGACTCCTTATCAACATACACACGACCAGGTGCTGTACTCAAGTACTTGAGGTACTTCCCCAAGTCAGGATACCACCAGAATAGCTTCCTCCAACCACCTACACTCAATACATCACCTAGATCTCGACCAGTAACCTCACACACCTCTTTTAAAGGACTTAACTCACCAGCAACCCACCAAGTATATGTGACGGAACCCAACCTATGATCAATGTGGTAGCCACGACTAAGAAACCAACTAAGAGCAGACCCCCTCCTCTTAGCAACATAAGCAACGACCTTACTAACGCCTAGACCCCTAAGCACTTTCTCAACCTCATGAAGTAGAGCAGAACCAATACCCCGTCCCCTAAAGTCTTCACGAACACCAATCCTATAGATAACACCACAATCGCCAATAGCATCGAAGTGAGCAAAACCAACAACCTCACCATCAACCTCACACACCAAGAACCTACCTATACCGTGAAGTATTAACCACCTAAAGAACTCAGGAGGAACCTCCTCCAGATACGGAAACCCCTCATTATTGATACTAGCTATGTCAGACACATCACCAACAGAAGCCTCACGAATGAGAAAGTGCATGATAAATCACCACTGAATCAGCTAGGCTACATCTCCTCACACATCAGAACCCCAATCCCTCATCACACAAACACCCACAACCAACGGGCCTTAATAAGCTAACTCACAAACACAAGAAATTTCAATAACAGAACGAGAAACCTCATGAGAAAGCATGAGTATCAAAGTACCGCCAGAGTACCCAAGATACATCAAGAAAGGACAATTCAAATCATATGACCCAATCAAGGTCAGTAAATGGACTGAGGAAATAGTCTGTAAGTACGTGGATGGTGAACAATGGAGGAAGTACACGAGTTTTTATGGTGCTGGAGTGTATCGTGGTATCTCTACAGCTGCTGTCGTAGGTTGTAACCTCAGATGCTTCTTCTGTTGGAGCCCTCTATCCAGAGATTTCCCAGAGAGGTATGGAACTTACTACAGTCCTAAGGAGGTGTGTGAGAACTTAGCTAAGGTAGCTAGGAAGTATGGATTTAGGAAAGCAAGGTTATCCTGTGGAGAGCCGACGATTGGTAGGGATCATCTACTGAAGGTGCTTGAGTATGTTGAGAGGTGTGACTACATAAAGCTATTCATACTTGAGACAAACGGTATATTGATGGGATTGGATAGGGACTATGTTCGTGATGTACTTAAGTTCAGTAAGGTGTACGTGAGGATTAGTTTGAAGGCGGGAACACCAGAAGCATTTACCTGGAAGACAGGTGCTATACCGCAAGCATTTGAGCTACCATTCAAGACCATAGAGTACTTCGTTGAGGAAGGTGCATGGGGTAGATTTCACGTAGCGGTAATGTCAGATCCTAGGATCATGAGTAAGGAGGAGAGAGTAGCTCTACTCGAGAAGCTCTACAGCATAGATCCTAAGCTACTGAGGTTGATTGAGGAAGAGGTTGTAGATCCATACGATACTACACTCTTTAGATTGAAGGAAGCTGGTGTTGAACTGGATTGGTCACTGTGGAGAAGTTGGTTTAGCTAGCTTTGACTTGACGAAGTTGAGTAATGCCAGGTGCTTTTCTAAGGTATCAAACAGATAAATTATCCTTAAAGAGTATCAGATATCATGTCTGTACCCGAGCTACTTGAGGAGGCTAAGGTTAAGGAGGAGAAGCTTCGTAACCTCCTAACTTCTCTAAACCTAGATGCAATAGTGTTGACACGTAGGAGAAATGTCTCTTGGCTTACTTGTGGTGGTGAGTACCACATTCTCCACAGTACTGATGAGAGTGTTGTTGCTCTCGTAATTACTAAGGAGGAGAAGCTGCTCTTCACTACGAATAATGAGATTGACAGGATTTTAGATGAGGAACCTATTTCACAGCTAGGTTATAGGACCGTTGTCCATAAGTGGTATGAGAAGTCACCTCTTGATGCTGCTCTCGAGTATCTGAAGGGTGTTAGTTCTATCGGTACTGACGTCCCAGTTCCTGGATGCACATGTATTGAGCCTCATCTTAGAGAGCTTCGTCTAGTACTGACAACCTATGAGGTTGGTAGATTGAAGGAGCTCGGTGCTACTTCAGCTAAGTTGCTAAGTAGTGTCTTGAGGGATCTTCGTAGAGGTACCACGGAGCAGGAATTAGCTAGTGAGCTCTTACATGAGTTTGCTCGATATGGTATTAGGTTGCCAGTGATCCTCATAGCTGCTGACGATAGAGCCTTCAAGTACAGACACCCGCTACCCAAGGATCGGAAGATCAATGAGCACGTTATTGTGTCTATTGCTGCTGAGAAGTGGGGTCTTCACGTAACCTTAACGAGACTTGTTCACTTTGGTTCTCTACCTGCTGAACTCAGGAAGAGGTATGAAGCGGTTGCTAAGGTTGATGCAACGTACCTCAGTATGACTAGACCAGGTACTAAGGCCTGTGATGCTCTTAGAAGGGGTATTGAGGTCTTTAGCTCTCTAGGTTATCCTGATGAGTGGGAAAGACATACACAGGGTGGATGGATTTCGTACCTACCTAGGGAGATAGTCATTGATCTACGTACTGAGAGGTGCTTTGGTGAGTATGAAGCTGTGTCCTGGAATCCAACCATAACGGGTACCAAGGTAGAGGATACGTTCATTGTGACTAGCGAAGGCCTTATCAATGTAACTTACGATAGTGAGTGGCCTATGCTAACTGTGGAGATTAATGGCTATAGGTTTGAAAGACCAGATATACTGGTGAGGTAGGGGTAAGAGTTTTTATGCGGTTTCAATCACTTCTCTGCTAAGAGGTGTCGAGATGGGTAAGGTATTTGTCGTCCCTGGATCTGCTAGTGAGAACTTAGCTAGGAAAATCACTCAGGAAGTCGGTGTTGAGGTACTGGGTGTTGAGAGGAAGGTATTTCCGGATGGTGAGACCTATTTAAGGATTTGTGCTGAAGATCTTTCCGGTGCTTCTGTGTATGTCGTTCAGAGCTTAGCTAGGAAACCAAACGACTACCTACTTGAGCTACTGCTGCTTGTCGAAGCCGCTAAAGGTCTTGGCGCTAAGAAGGTTACAGCTGTTATACCGTATCTAGCGTACGCTAGACAAGACTCTAGATTTAAGCCAGGTGAACCAATAAGCATTGTAGCAATTGCTAGAGCGCTAGAGGCTGTTGGTGTTGACGAAGTGGTTACAGTTGACATGCACCTACATAGGTTCCACGACGTATCTGAAGTATTCAGGGTCCCAGCTACTAACCTCACATCGATACCTCTACTAGCGAAGTTCGTTAAGGAGGTATGGAAGCTAGAGAAACCCGTAATCATCGGTCCTGATGAGGAGTCAGAACAGTGGGCCAGCATCATGGGTAGAGAGCTTGGGACTACGTACTCAGTGCTCGAGAAGGAGAGGTTAAGTGCTACGGAGGTTCAGATCAAGGTTAGGGGCGAGGTATCGGTCAAGGATAGAGATGTTGTGATAGTTGATGACATAGTCAGTACTGGTGGAACAGTAGCGGAAGCTGCGAAGGTACTTAAGCAGTTAGGTGCTCGTAGAGTATTTGCCGCAGTAGTCCACCTCGTACTAGCACCCGGTGCTATCGAGAGGATGAAGAGTGCAGGTGTGGTGGATATCGTTGGTACAGACACAATCGAGTCACCGTATTCTCACGTATCAGTAGCTCCAGTAATTGCTAAATACATAAAGGAGAGAGAAGGTCTCTAACCAATACCTTTTCTTACCTTAAAGCAGTGTAGTATAATGTTTAAGTTTTGATACTGGACTTCTGTTTTCAGGATGCTGAGGGTAGGCGCTGCCGACTTGTGAGGAGAGAACCCCCACTGAGTTGGCTCCCATCCTCATGATTTCCCTGAGGGATGTAATAAAATTCAGGAAATTACTTGATAGCAGATAAGCTACCTCATATGACAATTACACTTCTCAATGAGAATCATCAATCCTCCAACCTTCTCTATCAAGTTATGTAGGTTATGTAGGTACAGAGGACACAGGCTAAATTAAACAGCTTTATCAACTACAGTATTCCTCCCCTTCACACCTCTGTACTTTTGTATATCCATTAGACAATCCTTCAGTTAACTGCTGATCTATAGGAGGAGAGGCACTCAGCTAAGCTACATGCTCCAGTACCTACTGAGTAACCTAAGTAACTCACTCCTCGTCCTACGCCAGTAAGACCACGTCAAGTTATCACTAACGGTATCAGGTTCTAACGTGCACTCTTCTTCAAGTAGCGTACATAGAGTTGAGTAAACGCCTAACCTCAATCCAATGCCATAACCTCCCTCTAGAGCGAGTACTAGCTTTGGTCTAGTGTATTGCCTCATCACCTCAATTATTTTCGTTACAAGGTATGTGAAGGAATTAACTGAGAGATTCATGTTTGTTATTGGATCTCTTCTATGTGCGTCGTAGCCTGCCGACATGAGTACTATACTGGGTCTGTACTGTGAGAGTACTGGTGTTACTATGTTGTCAACTACATCTCGATAGATATCGTCACCAGAAAATGGTGGTAGTGGTATGTTTATGTTATAGCCTTCACCATCACCCGCACCAACTTCATCAACGTACCCAGTACCAGGGTATATTGTTCTAGGGTCTTGATGTGTACTCATGTAAAGTACTGAGTTATCGTAGTAGAACACCTCCTGCGTACCGTTACCGTGGTGACAATCAAAGTCTACAATAGCTATTCTATCTATCTTCTTGATATTGACCAAGTACTTCGCAGCAATAGCTACGTTATTGAATATGCAGAAGCCCTGTGTAGGTGCTCCAAGTGCTCTACCATACCTACCTACGTGGTGTCCTGGTGGTCTAACTAAGCAGAAAACAGCATCGAAGACATCGCTCAGTACTAGGTCTATGGCTTTGAGAACACCACCTACAGCATGTAGTGCTACTCTGTAGGTTTCTTCACATACATAAGTGTCAGGATCTAGGAATCCACCACCTCTCTTAGAGAAGTCTTTCACCAGTTCGATGTACTTGGTATCGTGAACTAACTCCAGTAACCTCTCATCAGCTACCTCTGGCTCAATCAACCGTACCTTACTAAGTACACCTCTCTTCTTCAACTCATCAACTACACTCCTCAATCTCTGTGGACTCTCTGGATGTGATGTATGTGGTCTATGTCTAAGGTATACATCGCTGTAGACTACTCCCACCCTCATGTAGGTACCTCAGTGAAGGCGGGAATTTCCTCATCTCCTCAGTTGCCCCACCTAACTCATCACGAGGAATATACTGTGTGTAATTTCGCTTTTCTTAAGGATCATCACATATCAGGAAGGCCGGGTTAGCACACTCACTCGAGATCTACTTTCTTCTCTCGATGAAGTACCTTGCTAACTCCTTAAAGAACTCTACTTCACGTGATCTCAGTGGTGGGTCAGCTAGTGTGAGTGACTCTATAGCTTTCCCGACATATTCCCTCTCCTTACCTAGTGCGTAGTCCAGTACCCCTCTCTCCTTCATGAGATCTCTAATCTCGAGAACATCTTCCTTGGTCAATTGTGGATTACCTAGTGCCTTCAGTAGCTTAGCTCTTTCCCGCTCATCAAATAGCTCAAGAGCCTTAATGATCAGTAGGTTCTTTCTCCCTTCACGAATATCGCTACCTATTGGCTTACCTACCTCCTCTTCTTCCCCAAAGATACCGAGTACATCGTCGTGAATCTGAAATGCTCTAGCTGCATATGTTCCGTATCTCCTAAGTGCTGTTATCTGTCTCTCTGTTGCGTCTCCCAAGATAGCACCTATAGTCAGCGACTCTACGAAGAGAGCGCCGGTCTTCAGGTCAACCATCCTATAGTAGTCTTCCTCACTTACATCATGAACGTATGGGTAGGTGATGTCAAGGCACTCACCTTCAACAATACACTTGAAAGCTCTCATATAGCTCTCAAGTGCTCGTGCTTTTTGGTCATCTCTAAACTTACTTGAGGTTATTGCGTACATGCCGAGTGCTATCAGTAGGTCACCACCAATGATACCGAATGATAGTCCCATGTGGTTGTAGTCCCTTGCTCCGTACCTATCTCTGAAAATCATAGCATACTTAACGTGGAATGTTGGGCCCCCTCTCCGGATGGTATCTCGATCAATTATGTCATCATGTATAAGCGATGCATTGTGTAGTAGCTCAACGCATGTAGCTACTCTATATAGGTCATCGACTTCACTGCCACCGACAGAGTAGTACGCTGCAACTAGTGATATTGGTCTAAGTCTCTTACCTCCTCTAAAGATGAACTCTTCAACATGGTTGTAAAGTTCCTCAACTATTCTGTACCTTAGCTTGACCTCGTTCAGTACCTTTTTCAAGGCTTCCTGTATCTTAGGTAAGTACTCATTTACATAGCCCTTCAATGCTACTGACGACATTCAGCTACTCCACCCTGATGCTGTAGTACTTCTTTACCTTCTTAGGTAATCTCAGCTCGAGCACACCATCCTTAAATCTTGCTCTTGTTCTCTCTGGATCAACTTCGCATGGTAATCTAACACTCTTCCTATATGCAAAGAACTTAACACCTCTGTAAACTATGTGACCAGTTCTAATGCTAACACCTTCAAGTCTAGCGTAGAGAGTAACCGTATCTTCACTAACAGATACCTGGATGCTGTCTTTGTCACGTACATACGGTAGATCGAACCTTATCACAACTTCATCAGGAGTCTCGAAGATCTCTGTAAGTGGTTCAAGACATTGTGTTGATGGATCACAGAGAGGTCCTCTTAGCTCCTCTTCAAATCTCTCAATCATCTCCCTAATCTCTCTCGTAACTCTCCTCATGAATCTCTCAATTACATCACCAATGTACTCACTACTCATTGCTTAACCCTCCTAGACATACATTAGAGGTAACGTGTATTCATAACTCTTCTGTTGTTCTCTTAGAGCAGACATAGTTCTCTGCATTAGTTCCCTCAACTTAAGCCTTAGCTCCTCAGCCTCACTCTTCAGCTGTTCAATATCGACCGATATACCAGTTATCTTAGAGAATACCTCGAGTACTGAAGCAGCTGCACCTGGATCAGGGTACTGTAGGTAGGACTCAGCTAGTAAAGCAAGACAACTAATACCCTCCTTGACGCATTCCTTCATTATTAGTGCGTAAGCACCTGCAACAAACCCTTCTTCAATCAATTCAACACCCATTTTCTCAAGGTACTCCCTATCACTACTCAACACACCAATACCATAGACCTTAGGCTTCTCAATATCTAACCTATTTGGCACTGGAACACCACCAAGAAGCACCAAGGACTTTACACGAAGCTTCTTAGCTAGATCAACGATAGACCTAGAAAACACCGGTAGAGCAGATACCGGTAAAGCAACTTCAGAAGCTAGAGCGAGGACATTACCTGTCTGCGAGTAGAAGATTCTCACTGGTCTCTTAGGTTCACCCTTTCGAATTAATGCAATAGGTGGAAACACATCAGAGTCAATATAACCAATCTCCTCCATATTCAAATTCCTAATCAATTGCATCACTGCTATGGCACCAACAAGACCAACATCAGGTAGACCCAGCACGAATAGTGAGTCTTGAGGAACATCTTTGTAGAGCTTGACCTCAACAGATACACCACTCACGACCTCACTACTCATCTCGACACCTGTTGTGTAGTAGCCTCAGAAGTAAAAAAGCTTTAAAGAGGTACTAATCTACATTAACTTAGGAATCCTCGGTGAGGACTACATGTTAAGTAGTGATAGAGAAGTTGTCTGTAAATTGGTTCTCGACGTCTTAAAACCACATAACCCCTCAATAGTTGACCTAGCAAAGAGCATACTGAAGGTAGCTGGGGTTAAGCACGTGAGGATATCTGTACAGGAAGTTGACGTAAACACTGAAACCGTCAAGATAGTGGTTGAAGGTGAAGGATTTGACTTTGAGAAACTAAAGAAAGTTATCGAGAATTTAGGTGCGGTTATCCACAGCATAGACGAGGTAGTTATACGCAAAGTGTAATCTTCATCAATCTGTGCGAGAGTCCTACATCACTCAATCAGCTAACACTACTGTGATAACTTAACCTCGTAAATGAGTTCTCCTCTATCATTTAATCTCTTAACTAACTTACCTTCCTTCTCAAGCTTTGAAATTACTGTGAACACCTTACTCAGTGGTATTCTCCTTGTTTTAGCCCAATCGATTAAGTCCTTCTTCGTAACTCTCTTAAATCTTGTCAAGAACGAAGCAACAAGCTCCTCCTCGCTTGCTGTTACGGTTGTGTGTATGGTTGTTAAGGTTGGTGCTGTGGTTGTTTTTTCCTCAACTACTTTAGTTGGCTTCTCTTCAGATTCCTCGACAAAGGATAGGATACTCAATCCCTTACTCTCTTCACTCTTTCTTCTCCTCCTCTTACTCATGCTCGATCACTACTTCTTTCAGGCTCAAAAACCTTAATATCCCTTACTTTCTCCATGAGCAGAGTAAGCACCTCTACACCTCTCATCCTAGTACCACAGAGATTACACACTATGTAGTAGTCTCTAACTGGACACTCGTATATGTATGAGGGTCTCCAAGTACGAGATACGTAGTAGTGCTCAATAACGTTACCACACTTGGGACAGGGTAGACCGTAGTGAGCTTGTGTAAGTAATTCGTTGTCCCTAACAACCTCAAGCATGTACTTCGTAGTCACTGTGTATATTATCTTCTCAAAAGATGCTTCAACCCTAGTATCGTAGACACTAAGACCATAGACATCTACCTGATACCTAAGTCCATACCATCTCTCAGCTCTCTCAAAGCTAGTCTGAACCTCGTACACGACAATACTCGGTATCCTACACAAGATTATCACTGAGGTACCTCTACCTTCATCAATACATAGCTTCTCAGCTAAGAACCTAGGATCGTGCCAAAACTCATCATTATTGAGTAGCCATAACCTAACACAGTGTGATCCAATAGAGACATCATACACATCTAGATCGAGTTGAGTAACTTTTGTAGTGAAGTACTTAGCAAGATTGAGTACTCTATCGAGAACCTTCCTGTAGACAACTTCGAGCGCTGACAAGATAGCTGTACCTCCTACTATTATACCTATAACTTAACAAAACATTGACTTAACCTTACCCATTTACTAAGTCAGAGTTGGGTCAAGAACATGGTTGAAAATAGTTCCTGTCCTTACTACTGTGAGACACGTGATGGAAGGAGATGCATCTTCCTATCACCGGAGGAGTGGAGAATTAGGCATGAGAAGCTACTTAATTACTGTAGGAACGGAGGTAAGGGATGTTGCATCCTCGCTAGAGTACTACCACTACTAGATAGCTTTAGAAGGTATGGAGCAGGTAACCAGAATACTCTAGTTGAGAGCATTTGCTAATACTTTAATACCTAGTAAACAAGTCTAAGTCACAAGTAGGGAATTACTTGGGTGAAATGCTGTGTCACTAGGTATTAGAGGACTGCTAATGGACGTCAATGTTGTGCTTGACTACAGTGAGTATGTCAATAACATAGCTAGTATGCTGAAGAGAGAGTACCCAATTAGAGAGGACACGGAATCCATAGCGAAGAAGTTGAGGAATGAAATCGAGAGAAGGTATGTAAATGCTATAGCAAGGGGTCAGTTTAGAAATATGAAGGAGATAATTCGAGATAGTGTACGAAGACTACTTGAGGAAAATAATATTGTCATTGGTCCTACAGAACTCGGTTTCCTAGCCGATTCAGCTATGACCTGCATGATAAATGCCGCAAAACCCTATCAGGATTCAGAGGAGGCATTAGCTAAGTTGAGACAGAGAGGTATGTCATTGTGCATAGTGACTAATCTTGATGGTGACGTAGCTAGGAAGATGCTGATATCCTCAGGGCTATTCAAGTACTTTATAGGTGTTGTTAGTGCTGACGTTACTGGAGTACCTAAACCAAATAGAAAGATATTCCAGGTTGCTCTCAAGAAAATGAGGTGTAAACCCACTCAAGTACTGGTCGTGGGTACAAGTTGGGAAGATATCTTAGGCGGTAAGACAGCAGGCATAAAGACAATACTCCTAACACGTGGAAGAGATATACAGACATCAGTTGCACCGGACCTAACACTAAACAACCTAAGTGATCTACTGAAGATACTAGGTATCGTGTAGTAGAGGTAGCAGTGCTTCAGTGACCACCCTTAGCCCTAGCTGCTTCGTGTCTCTTCTTCAGCATCCTCTCCTTGTACTTCTTCTTCCACTTCCACTTATGTGTCTCATGTAGTCCAACGCTGTAGAGACCTCTCATCCTGTACCCTGCTGGTGTACAGCCTCTGAAGACTCTCCCTCTCTTCCTCTTAATCTTAATCACCTTCGGTAATGTTGGTTGTGGTGGTACAATCTCACCCTTCTTAACTTTCTCTAACCACTCTCTTAGTCGCTCAATGTTTTCCTGATACACTGTCTTCCTTCTCTCATCGACGTATATACCGAGTAATCTAGCTTCACGAACTGTTAGTCCAAGAGCTTCTATCTCGCCGATGGAGTATCCTCTACCTACCTTGTACATTCTCGGTGGTACTCCACCAAATGTAATTAACCTAGGTACCTTAACTATTGGTGGTGGAGGTGGTTCAACTCTAGGTTGCTGTATCTGGCTCATAGCTTCACCTTATACCACACCACTAGTCAGATCTTTTAAGTATTGCCTACATCCCTTCTCCGTACAACCCATAGACCTCTCACATTCACTAACTCCAGAAATCCTAGTTGTTCGAGTTCCTGAATTACAGCTTCAAATACGTCCTCTGTTACCTTAACTTCGTCTTCGACTAGTTGTCTAACCATGTCATAGAGCATGTTCTTCGGTATAGAATCATTGTGTTCAAGTAAGATGAATTCGATAGCTCTTTTAACTAATCTGTAGCATAGTAGGTAGTTTGTGAAGTCTCTCATCTACCTACCCAAACTTCCTTCATTCTTAACCTCTCTAACTCTTAATTTAGCAACTGGTCTCAGCACTAGTACGTGGTCATCTGCTCTGTACTCTATCTGCATCACTGTACCAGGCTTTAGCTTCAGTGCGTTTCTGATCACAGCAGGTACCTTGATAGAGAAGTCTTTCTTAACGACTACGTACTCTCTCACTCACAGCACCTCGTTGTTGTAAAAGAGAAAAGTTTATTTAACGGGGTCATAAACCTGCTCATTCTCTAAGCAAGTGAGTATACTTAATCAACGTGTCATATGTATCCAGTACCGACTCGGGGATCACCTTAGTACCAGCTATCACAGGCATGAAGTTTGTATCACCATTCCACCTAGGTACTATGTGTATGTGTACATGCCCTTCAAATCCTGCACCTGCAACTCTACCTATGTTGATACCTATGTTAAATCCATCAGGTCTATACACCTCACGAAGCATCTTCAAACAACGTTTTGTAAGTACCATGAGCTCTGTAAGCTCTTCATCACTTAGCTGCTCAAGTGAGGGTACATGCCTATAGGGAGCAATCATCAGATGACCTGTATTGTAGGGAAATAGATTAAGCATTACAAGGCAGTACTTTGCACGAAAAAGCACTAGGTTTTCTCTCTCCTTACCTACTTCATCGCGAGCCTTACAGAATATACACTCCTCAGTGGGTTTCCTAATTGCAGCGTATTTGACATATCTCATTCTCCAAGGAGCCCAGAGGAGGTCTAATGCTCTCAAGTACGTAGCCTCACTTCATCGGTATCTTAATGTCTAGTTCCTTAGCCAATTCCTTATACCTATTCCTAACTGTCACCTCAGTAACTCTTGCTGCCTGTGCAATTTCTTTCTGCGTTCTCACTTCTCCAAGGAGGAGTGATGCAATGTAGATTGCTGCTGCAGCTAATCCCGCTGGATCCTTACCTGCAGTTAACCCTCTCTTTTTGGCCTCCTTAAGTATCTCAATAGCCTTCCTGACGCACATACCACTAAGCTTTAGTTGTTCAGCTATCCTAGGTACGTAGTCTATTGGATCTGCTAGTGGTACTCTGAGGTTTATCTCCCTAAGCAATAGTCTGTAGCACCTAGCTACATCCTTTCTACCGGACTTCGTGTATCTAGCTATCTCGTCTAGTGTTCTTGGTATCTTGTACATTCTACAGGCTGCGTAGATAGCTGCTGCCATTATTGACTCAATAGACCTACCTCTAACCAGTCCCTTCTCAAGAGCTTGCCTGTATATGTCTAGTGCCTGATCCATTACGTGTCTCGGTAATCCTAGCTGCGAACCAATTCTCTGAAGCTCATTAACTGCCTGTGCTAGATTTCTCTCAATGGATGTCTGCATCCTAATTCTGATCTGCCACTTCCTCCATCTCAAGCTCTCTAGCTTTCTCTTGAGACTTAGCTCCCTACCTGTGTAGTCCTTACCCTTCCAATCTATCATCGTAACTAAGCTATCTGGTGTCAATCTAGTTAGTGGTGAACCAACTCTACTCCTCTTCTCCCTCTCTTCTGGTGTAAATGCTCTCCACTCTGGTCCTCTATCAACTATCCTCTCAGTGAATACGTAACCACATACCTCACAAATTATCTCTCCTCTTTGGTAATCTTGAACAAACCTTGTACTACCACAGATTGGGCACCTAACCTCTTCAGTAATTTCACTACTTACGTTCTCCTTCCTACGTTCCAAACCCCTACCAGAAGTAATTTCGGTGCTCATAATTCGTAACCTTTATTAACCCTTAACCACGCTCCCCTAGTTCTACCCCCTAATAAACCTTACTATTTCTTAACTGAATGCCTCACAGCAGATCTACTTACAACTCTTCACGATATTATGTAGTTTCACTAGAATCCATGGGACAAGTAGTTCTGGTGAACTTCCCTCTAGAACTCTATAGTGAAATTCACCACAGAGATCAGCTAGCTTTGGTTTTATGTACTCAGGAACGTTTAATTTGATTAGTTCTCTGTGAAGTAGCTTAGCTAGGTCAACGCCACTAATGCCATGCTCAGTCATTAAGTTGAGTAGCTTTATCGCTGCTTCACCTACCTTACCTTCCACAGCTAATTGGATTACGTTTCTCAAGTCTTTAGCACTGATCCTGCCTACGACACGGTATACTGTAGCTTCGTCAACTACTCTCGTAAGTGCAGCTGCTGCTTGAAGTAGATTTATTGCTTTTCTCATGTCTCCACCAGTGATGTCCCAAATTGCTTCAAGAGCTTCATCAGTTATTTGAAAACCTTCGCACTTAGCTATGTACCTTAGTCTTTCGAAGACAGCATCCTTTGGTAGTGGTGAGAATCTGAAGACAGCACACCTAGATTGAATTGGCTCTATTATTCCAGATAGGTAGTTCGCTATGAGACAGAACCTAGTAGTTCTCGAGTGTTCCTCCATGATTCTTCTAAGTGCTTGCTGAGCTTCAGACGTCATGTTGTCAGCCTCATCTAGTATCACCATCTTGAACGGTACATCGGGTACTGTAGACATCATCCTAGCAAATTCCTTAACCTTCTCACGGATCATAGCTATACCTCTCTCATCAGATGCGTTGAGCTCTAAAACATTCTCCTCTACCTTATCTCCATACAGTTCATACGCTAGACATAGTGCAGCAGTTGTCTTACCACAACCTGGAGGACCTACGAATAGTAAGTGGGGCATTGACTTAGCCTTGACAAATTCCTTAAGTCTCTCAACAACATCTCTCTGATCAACCATCTCATCAAGTCTCTTAGGCCTATACTTCTCTACCCATAACTCACCAAACCTTACTCTACTCAAAAATAATCACCTCAGGAACTCCATCAATAAAGTACGTAGAGGGAGTTAACAAGTTATATCCTATACCTTGATTCTCTAGATGTCTCTCCTCTCTCCTCTTCCTCCTCTTCAAAGAGAGGGTGAAGTTCTTCCCTACTCTCAAGCAACTTAACTAGGTGATTTCTGTACTCATTAACGTGCTCAATACTTAGGTCGAGAATCTTCAGCATTATATTGGACAACCTCTCTTGAACCTCCTTAACAACTTCAAGCGGCATGGGACCTACGATGAATGGTGATTGAAGCCAAGTCTCAAATCCCTTGATAGTCTTAAGCATTCTACTGCAGACATACCTTATGGTGAGAATTAGGTCCAATCTATCACACTTATCTAGCTTACTCCTATACCTCCTAATAAATTCAAGAACTCTCTTCTGATCTTCAACCCAAACATCTAGATTCCTGAGGAAGGTCTCAACATCTCTCATACTACATCACCAAATTACTTGCAGTAACAACTACCTCCTACTCACTTTTATCCCTTCCGTGTACCTACCTCAGCAAGTACCTTAACAAAGAAGAATCCAGATAGTACGAGTGGTGTATAGTAGGTTATGATTCTCCACCAAACTAGAAGTGAACCAACTACCTCCCTACCTAACCACATGGAGTAGAGGACTACGAAGCTTATATCAAAGAGACCGCTACCACCGGGTAGTATTGGTATGGCGAGCACTGCATGTAGTAGTACTTGGAGACAGGTATTTAGTATGAAGTCGAAGCTAGGGTCCAGTCCAGATATTAGGAAGTAGGCAACTGTGAAGAGATTTATCCAGTGAGCAATTGTCAATACCATCAAGATAGTTAGTACTTTTGCGCCGCACTGGAGTAGGCTTCTTAAGCTCTTGCACCAGCTATCTAGCTCGAGTTCTACTTTACTCATGACTTTCTGTATGTCGTTATTGTTGAGTCTATTCTTCAGTACCTGTGTATTAGCTACTTTCTCAGCTAGTTTCCTCACTACTCCTATGATTTTATGCATTGTTTTCTCATTGAGTAGTCTATACACAGTTAGGTAGAGGAGTGCTGTAGGTGTAACAAAGACGAGGAGTGTGAGTAGCATGAAGAAGCTACTGATACTGAAAAACGACCTCAGGTACGTGAAAGCTAGTAGCGATAGTATGCATAGTCCTGTGGTGTCTAGGATTATCTCCCACATAGCTACTGTCACTGCTTCTCCATAGCTGATACCCCCATACCTTGAGTAGAGATACACTCTGAGTGGTTCACCACCGAAGTATGTTGGTGTTATTAGTGATAGGTATAGGGATGATAGATTGACTTTGAGCGCGTTGAGAAGTGTGATATGTGATCCCAAGGTCTTTACTAGGATTCTTGCTCTTAAAGCTATTAGTATCCAGTGTGTGAGCAGTGCCATGTACGCTAGTATTAGGTAGCTAATGCTTAGCTTAGGTACGTGAGAGAGATCAATTATTCCAAGATGCCAAAGCACTATTACCGTAATTACGTTCACTGTGATACCTATGACCAGACCTAGCACTCTCTCTCGTCTGAGTACTAACTTCATGAGCATCTCTCCTTTCAACTCGTCGTAGTTATGAGGTATAAGAAAAAAGTTTAAAGTACAGGTATTGAGGTGCTTCTGGGTAAGGGACTTTAGTCATGAATATCTTAATTGTTGGAGCCAATGAGATAACGGCTGAGCTAGCCAAGAAGCTAGCTCAGAAAGGTCATTCCGTTATCCTGGTTGGTAGAGATGCTAGCATATGTGAAGAGGTTGCTGCTACTTCTGATGTATTGGTAGTTACAGGTGACTACACGGATTTGGATTTTCTTGAGCGTCAGGGTATAGAGTTTAAGCGTATGGATGTCGTTGTCATAGCTACTGGTAGTGATGAAGTAAACCTGATGTTATCTGTCATAGCTAAGAACTTGGGGGCAGATAGGGTTATTACCTTGGTCAATAATGAGAAGATTGAGAGAATACTCATGAGGTTAGGTATTGAGTGTCTCGGTTTTTCCAAGACTATTGCCGCACTCTTAGAGGCACGTGTAGAAGGTAGGAGAACTGTTACTGAGCTTCTTGAAGCAATGGGCTCAGACTATAGGTTGGTTGCTCTTCAGATTGAGGAGGATGACACTAGCGTTGGTAAGAGATTGAGTGAGTTACCTCTACCATCCATGAGTAGGATATTGGCTGTTTTTGATGGTGAAAAGCTCGTTCTCCCTGATCAGGATATCACGATTAAGCCTGGCTCTGTAATCATAGCTCTAGTACATAAGGACCATGTCAAGCAGTTTAGGGAGACGTTTAAGTAGGTAGAGGGTTTTGGATGGTGTTTGAGCTTGCTTTCATAACTAAAGAGCAGGGAATTAGTTTACTTGTTGTGATAATCACGGTGCTAATCATCAGAATCGGTCTAGGTAAACTCATTACTAGGTTAGAAAGGAAAGATGTTATACTACCTTCAACAGCTGATGAACTTAGGAACGTACTCAATCTATTCGTAACCATAATACTCATCATGGCAATAATCTCAATACTACTTGTACGGGTTTCACAGTACATAGCCTATGGTGTGTTAATACTATTTGCAGTAGCTTTGATATCCATTAGAGATGTCATAGCTAATTACATATCTTACTACGTGATAGTCCTATCTAGAGTTGTGTCAACAAGGGATGTTGTTCACCTGAGAGAGAGCGACATCAGGGGTAGGGTAATTAGGATAACCCCTATGTACACTGAGATTCGAACTGATGAAGGTCACATAGTTAGGATACCAAATTACGACCTCTTGAGAACCCCAATAATGATTTATCGTGGTCTATACAGGATATGTATAATGTTGAGAATAAGAGGTAGGGGTAGAGTTAATGTGAAGGAGATTGAGGATAAGATTAGGTCATTTCTAGAGAAATATGGTGAGATCGATAAGAGTAAACCACCTGAGATAGTGTTGTCCGACTTATCAGAGGAAGAGTGTTACATGAGGATTACCGTGTACGTAGCTAATCCAGAGAGAGTTAGTAGAGTCGCTATGGACCTAGTTGAGAGATTGAAGCGAGTACTAGCACCTCTTGAAGTAACAGCACACACAGCTTAGCTAGCTCTAACGTAGATGTCACCTCTCTTCAGTACGTAACCTAGCCTATTTAGTAATACAAAGAGCTGCTGTTCACGCTCAGTAAGTACCTTATCTACGTCAGTTACCTTGAGCGGTAGCTTCGCTAGTATTCTTTCAATAACGTTTTTTGTCGTTACGACCTCTACATTAAGACCTTCATCACGTAAATGAACTAATGCACCCTCCTCAATTAACCTCTGGAGCTTCTTCTTAGCCTTGATTTCTGATGGGAATACGTAAACCCTACTCTCAATGTACTGGACAAGATCCTCATAGTACTTTCTCACTTCTTTCTTCACTCTTCTTCGCTCCCTAACCTCTAATAGTTCACGAAGTTCATCTAGTTTACCTTTCAAGACCTCGATCTCTCCCTCAATAACATCTAGTCTGCTCAGAATCTCCCTCAACACCTCACTCTGCTCTAGGAATCTCTTAATCACGTATTCTAGAGCTTCACCCTCACTTCTTAAACCAGCTACCTCCTTAATAACCTTCAGCAACCTATACCCATCCTCAGTTATCTTAACCTCTCTCACACCAGACATAGCTATCATCCAGTGTGAATCTCAACAATATCACGATCTTGAAGAACATAATCCTTACCAACTCTAAGTACTCTCTTTCTACTACCTTCAAATCTAATTATCTTCGCGTACTTAAAGTTCTCAGCTAATTTCCTGTGAATTCTCTCAGCAACATCTATCACTGTTGAACCAGCCTTTATTAGTAGAGGTTTCTCATCAGGTGCATCACGGTATGGACTCTTCGTGTACACTCTAATTAAATTGAGCGTAGTGAGTATGGTCTTAGCTATGAGCCCTCTATCCAGTCCCTTACCTGTCAAGCTAGAGACCGTGAGCACTGGATACCTCTCACCAACTACCTTAGTGAATTCCCTAACTGTAACCTCATCAGCTACATCGAGCTTAGTCCCAATGACTATCGCTGGCTTGTAGACGTACTCCTCAAATATAGCTCTCTCAATGTCGTCTAGAGTAGCTTCACCAATTATCCTAACAAGTGCATGATGTATCCTGTACTCACTAAGTAACTTCCTTACATCATCTACTGTACAGCCAACTAACTTACCGACAACCTGAATACCACCACTAACTCTCCTCTCAATCTCGACGATAGCTCTCGGCTTATTAATCAAGATATGTGCTCTCTCAAGCTCACTTCTAAGGATCTCGAACTGTCTTAATGGATCACTACTCAGATCAACAACAAGTATTAAACCATCGGCATTCCTAGCAATTGACATAGCTAAAGTAGTTAGTGTACTCTCACCGCCAGGTACTATTGATGGTGCTTCAACTAGTTGGAAGTACATGTTCTCAAAAATAAACATACCAGGTACAGGTAACTTCGTAGTGTAGGGTACATCGCTAACCTCAACCTTAGCATTGGTGAGAGCACGGAGAAGAGCGCTCTTACCTGAGTTAGCTAACCCAAGTAGAGCTAACTGAACATCACCCTCCTTACCCACGTATACCTTAACTCTCTTAGCACCAGCAGCTTTCCTAACTCTCTCCCTAAGCTCAATCTCTCTCTTTAATTCAGCAATCCTACGTCTAACAAATGAAATCAACTTCTCAGTACCCTTGTGCTTAGGGACTGAAGATAGGAACTCCTGAAGTGCCTTAATCTTCTCCTCTGGAGTCCTAGCTTCCATCACCTTAATCCACTTCGCCTTGGCTTCAGCTGGTAGGTTTGTTACCATTGTGTCTACCTCATGTCTTGTGATTAGGGAGAGAGGGTAATAAAGTGATGTGTGTAATCTCACTGGGGAACTACTTGCTACCTATGCTAGTAATTACTATCGTAGTGGTAGTTCTAGTGCTGGTGATAGTGAAGCAGTTGAGGAGGCATGTACTCAATATACTTGAAAAGTTGATCCCGAGTCTAGTACCCTACGGTGCTGATCTATACTCGATAGCTCATACCTACGGTCTGGATGCAGTGTTCATACTGAACTACGAAGGTAGCGTCATCGAGGCTCTCACGCACGGTGATGTAGGTAGAGAAGCGAGTTCTCTCTACATGCTGTACACAGCTGTGAGAGAATTCGATGTTACTGCTAGGGACTTCGTTCTCGATCTTGGTAGGGAAAGAGTTATTGCTGTTTCTGTTGATGAAGGTGGTAGGTATATTGCGTTGGTGAGAACGAGAAGGAGGATTACGAAGAAGTACTTAACTAGGTTGAGGTTCTGTTTGAGGGATTATGTGAGGAGTAGGGGTTTAGTATGAGCGCAACAGCTAGGGAGTACTGGAGGAGAGTTAGGAGGGTTATCGATGATGCGGATGTCGTTCTTGAGGTAGTTGATGCTAGAGATCCTGAGGTTACTAGGTGTAGAGAAGTTGAGAATACTGTTCGTAGATTGGGTAAGCAACTAATCATAGTGATCAATAAGGCAGATCTAATACCTCGTGACGTAGTTGAGAAGTGGAAGGAATATCTTAGTCAGGAGCACCCTACCGTGTACATCAGCGCTAAGGAGAGGAAAGGTACACGTAAGCTCAGGATAGCTATTAAGGCTGTTGCACCTAGATTACCTGTTAAGGTAGCTATTGTTGGGTACCCAAATGTCGGTAAGTCAACAATAATAAATGTACTCAAGGGTAGGTACTCAGCACCAACATCACCTGTACCTGGCTGGACTAGAGGTGAGCAGATTGTTCGCATACACACGTGGCTAATAGTAATCGATACCCCAGGTGTCGTACCAATACCATCAGAGAATGCTGATGTCGTGTTGAGGTGCATGGTACCACCTGAGGAGATAGACGATCCTGTCCCCATAGCACTTGAGCTAATAGGTAAGGTACTGAAGTACACACCAGATGCATTTAAGACTTGTCTAGGAGTTGAAGGTAGTGAACCCATGGAGATACTGGAGAACTATGCAAGGAGAAGAGGCTTCCTCCTTAAGGGTGGTAAACTAAATCTTGAGGAAGCTGCAAGGAGTTTAATTAGGGATTGGCAGAGAGGTAAACTAGTGTACTACTATGAACCACCACCTAGATAGACGTCATACATACATCAGTAAGATACTATCCACCTACAGAGCACTACTCACTATAGACCATACCGTACTCAGAGAGCTACTACCTAGTACTCGTAAGTTCATTATAGTCGATGAGGTGAGTACTATAGTTAGAGGCTTACCCACTTCCATAAGGTTTTGCATCGAAGCTAGTTCTAGAGGATTGTGCATTGTCGAATACAGAAATGTGAAGTACATTAATCCTACTGAGCTTGACAATCTCATCACCGAGATCTATGGAAAACTACCGACTGCTGTCCTAAGGAAGAAGTCTAGACGACTATGGACCTTACTGAAGAGAGCACTTAAGGAATTAGGTGGAGTAGAGTCTCAAATCTCTATGTATCCTATAGAGTCTTAGAACTGTAATCCACTCAGAGACGATCTTCGGTATAATGATTTCAAGAGGGATACCACGACCAATACCACTGCACACCTTATCAATATAGACGTAAACCTTAATTGACTTACCAAGTGGACTACGGTACACGTATACGGCATCCTCATCACGGGAATCTACTACACCAAGTGGCTTATCCGTCACGTAGAATGGATAGCACCTACACACTATTGGACGTTCAAGGTATATACTACAGCGGTAACCTAGAGGAGTTCTCTCAAGAAATACACATGAGCCATCTGGTTTGGATCTTAGGTAGAATTTACCATTTCTTTCCTCAACTACAGGACCGTACTTCATGATGTAGTAGAGTGCTTCATGGGGGTAGAGTGGTACTAGAAACTTTATACAGCACTTACCGCACCTAACACAGTGCCAGTACTTTACCCACCTCCATGGTACGTATTCATGAGCTACTTCTGTATTACTCATCTACATCACATCTACAGCTGCTGTACTGAGATGTGGTGTTAGTAACCTATTGGTAATCTCACTATGTGGAAGAGATGGAGGAGTAAAAAATCTATCCTCGTGCACCTATGTATGTGTGATTTGATGCTACCTTTACTTTAGCTGTGAGCTATCCTTATAAGATCCTTATAGTTTAGTACCTTGTGATACGTCATGGGTAGTAGGAAGAAGGGAGGTAGGTGGAGAAGAGCTTATCCTCATAACGAGGATATAGCTGAGGTAATTGTTGAGGTGCTATCTAGTAAACCCTGGATTTCACCACTTGATTTTGTTGATGAGGTAAAGAAGAAACTTGAGGAAAAGGGTTTCTTTACTGGGTTGGTTTCTGCTAAGCGAATTTGGAGATTGTATAGGGAGATGGTTGAGAGGGGTAGAATAAGTGATGTCTTAGGTGTGGTGCCAGGTTATGGTTATGTGAATCCCTATGAAGTCTTTACCGGTGAAGAAGGATTTAGTGAGGAGGTGTGAGTGGGCTTAGTGTGTAGCTATAGCACTACGTTATCCCTCTTTAGGAAGGTAGGGAGTTCATGTATACTTACTTCCATCTGTTTTCCTGTTGTAAGGTTCTTTACAGCTACTTTACCTAGCTTAAGCTCCTTCTCACCAACTATTACTAGAAACTTAGCTCCGATCTTGACTGCGTACTCGAGATTTGCCCTAAGACTTCTCCTCATCACGTCAACTATACAGGGTATACCATGTTGTCTAAGGAGATTCGCTATCTCAAGACATCTTGAGTACAGATCCATCTTAGGAGTAACTACAGCAGCTACAGGTCTTGGATAATCTGTTGGTAACTTACCTAACCTTTCGAGAACCTCAATTAATCTCTCAATACCAATGGCCATACCTGTCGCAGGTAGGTTTGAACCTCCAACAAGCTCTATAAGGTCGTCGTACCTACCACCACCTGCAATACTACCTACATCCTCCTGTCCCTTCACGTAGACTTCAAATACTGTTCCTGTGTAGTAAGCTAACCCCCTTACAATGCTTAAGTCCAACACTACATTCTTCACATTGTACGACTTCAATAAATCAAGTAATGTACTAATTTTCTCTAACTCAGTTCGAATAGTAGATCCAAAGAGCTTATCGAGAAGCTCAATTTTCTCCTCATTACTACCCTCTATCATCAATAATTCACGAACCTTCTCAATGTTCTCTCTAGAAATACCCAACGACTCTAAACCCTTAACAACATACTCAATACCGTACCTGTGGTACTTATCTATGTACCTATAGAAGTCTTCACGTAGCTCTCTAGGTATGTTGAGTGCATCGCTTATTCTATCAGCTAGTGCTCTACTACTGAACCTAACCTCAATACGCTCATCCTCAAGACCTACATCACGAAGTGAGTACCAGGTAACAGCTATTACCTCAGCATCAGCTTCCACATGTGGTGAACCAATGAGTTCGATACCTGCTTGCCAGAACTCCCTCAATCTACCTAGTTGAGGTTCTTCATACCTCCAGACAGGTGCTATGTAGTAGAACCTAATTGGCTTAGGTAAGTGTGGCATTGTAGCGACAATCCTAGCTATTGGTGTAGTCATCTCGAATCTAAGACCTAGCTTCCTACCTGCCTTATCCTCAAACCAGTAAATTTGCTCCCTAACCTCTGAACCAGCTTTTGCCTCTAATAGCTCTAGATGCTCAAATGCTGGTGTAAGTACTTCTCCATAACCGAATCTCTCGAAGACAGACCTAATTCTCTCAATAACTACTCTTCTCTTGAAGCAATCAAGTGGTAAGTAGTCTCTAGTGCCTCGTGGTCTCTGAAGCCTTGTATCTACCATGACGTAACCACCCTACAAACTCAATACATATGGTTACTAATAATATCGTTAATGCTATTGTCAGTGTTGTGTGTTCAAAGGTTGTAAAGCACTTACCAAGTGCAGGTAGTACAACATCTAGGTTAATGTTCACATCAACAACACCTCTACACTCACTTGGCAGTGTTATATGGAGTACCTTAACATAGTCAAGATACCTAATTGTCAGTATGTAGGGTCCAGGTGGAAGAGGACCTATTAGCTTGTTTGAACCACTGTAGACTACTCTCAATGTTCTATTGTGCATGACTGAAAGGGTCACTCTAAAGTCCCTTAGTGGTGCTGTAATAGTATTTGCCGTTATCCTCAAGTAGTTGAGAGGTAGTGAAACATTTGCAACAAGTGAACTCCTTAATTCAATGTGTTTAACTACCTTAACTACTCGTCCTATATCACGGTACCTACATACTACAGTGAAGCAGTACTTTCCAGGTGGTTCATCAACTAGTAGAACAGTATCGACATCCCTGTACTTACCTACTGTGGTATTACCTCGCTTAACTGTAACTTCATCAGCTTTAACTAGCTTACCAAGCGCATCTCTTATAAAGAGGACTAATCTGTACCTAGGTACTACAATACTGTACTTACAATCACCATTAACTACTACGAACTTCTTTGCAACAAGAGAGCCTTTGTAGTACGTTAGTATTGTGTACCTACCTTTCTCAACTTCAAGACAAATCTCAGGACCTACATTAGTTACATTGTACACAACCTTACCATCCTTTACAAGTACTACCGTAACATTTGCTACCTCTAGCTCGTGCTGATCAATGAACTTGAGTACTAGGTACGGATTCCTTATCCTGAAGCTATATGTTAACATTAATGTTGTACTTCCAATCCAGAGAGTACAGGTTACATTCCATACACCAGGGAATAGTGGTCTCGGTGTTGCTCTCTCTATGATCTTAGTACTCTTTGTTACACCTCTCTTACTGACTAAGTAGTACGTTACTGTTGCCGCTTCAGGTGAGCCAATTGGATAAGTTGCGACTATGTGTAGAACGCTAATGCCCTTGGGTAGTATTATGCTGTCATAAAAGCCAAACACTGTACCTGTCTTCTGTTCTCTAAATGTTACCTGATAACACACCTCTGTTCCTGGATGTAGTACCTTAATGTAGAGAACGATGTACTTTACCGTTACAGGTACTGCATCTTTAACCTCGGTTAGCTCAACAGGTTCAGGTACTAGACCTATTTCCTTGAAGGTGATGCCCACCTTAAGGTACGCAATGGGTTTCTCGCTACAGTAGGTTAATGGTATTGCTGCTGTAATAGCTAGTACTAGAGGTGAGATGATAAGTAGCAACTTCAGGGTTTTAACTATGGATGTAGTATGGTCAGCGCCGGAAGTAGAGATCATAGATCACTACTCCTGGCCTTCATCATCACTACTCTGTCCTAGATAGTCTACGTCTTAAGTCTTCCACTATACTTTCCCTAATATCGTCCTCATCTTTATCCAGTAGCTTTAGCTCCTTCTTAGAGACACAGTATTTACAAAGTGGATAAGTTAGTGTTAGAGTTACGTGATATTCAGAGCCATCTGCTGAGGGCTCTATTCTTATCTGGACACTTTTTCTACCGAGGTAGAGACCACAGGCAGGACAGTAGAGAGGTATCTCAAACTCACTCTCACTCATGCTAAACCCCTTAGCTAAGAACTATAGCAACACTATAAAACTTACTAATTTATCAATGTGCTGGTTATCGAGCTGATCAGTGTCGGAGGGCTTCTTCACCAGTCCGCTGTAATACCACTCATCACGACTACCTAGAACCTCTACGTCTACTCAGTACTCGGTTCTTAATAAGTTCAAACTCTTCATCACTAACCTCCCTGTATATTGGTTCATACTGACCTCCAACTCTCCTAACACCAACCTTAATGAACTTTCTGCCTCTCATCTCTGCATAGAGAGAACAGTAGTGAATGAGACAGATTATTGGTTTTCGATCTCTAGGCACTAAACACCTACCATCGCTATAAAATACGCATCTACCACCAGGACCGAGATCTAGCCTATACACCTTAACAGGGCCAATAACCGTATCAACCCACTTCCAGTCAAGTGGTCTATCAACTAGGTGTAGCGGTAGATCTCTAACTTCATTCTCTAGAGCGAAAGCACCAGAATCACGTTCACAGCACCAACCACACTCAATACATATCATCCTGTACGAATTCTCGAGTATGTCACTAGGTACCTCAACTAGTGCTCTTAAGTCTAGGGGTGTTCCCGGTGATGGTTTGAATACTGGTGCAAGTACACGGTACTTAGGTATGTAGTAGGTACCTACGTAAAATTTCTTCAGTTTAGCACCTACGTACAGTAGGAAGTAATCCCACCTAGCTTGTCCTGTTGGCCGACGGAGCATGTAGTACTTAGCCACTAAATCTCTACACCCCTCTTAACTTCTTGATCATGTCTGTAAGTGGGAGTAGTGTTGTTGCAAGTGGTATACTCTCACGTTTAGCTATCTCTATACCTAGTTCATCAGGTTCCTTAATTCCATGAAGTACTACTAGTACTGGTCGAAGACCTGAAATAGCCATCATGGCCTTGATCGCTACTAGTGGAGATCTACCGTAGCGTACATTGGTGAAGATAGCTGCTCTCTGAGTACTCCTACCGTATAGTCTAAGGTATTCGTAGGAGGGTACCTCCAGAACTAGCTTCATGCTATCAACTACCGTATAGCCGTAGATGTGAACATCACTGAATTCCCTACCAACGTGAAGTTCTGCATCAATTACACTACAGAATTCGCCGATGGTAATTGGCTTCGTAAACTCCCTCATATCTAGCACTGCTCTCCTAAATGCTGAGCTAACACCAATGACGACACTAGCTAACTCATTGATCTTCCTACCACCCTTCTCCAAGTCGATAGTTATCAATGCCTCAACAAATCTCTTAATGAAGTGTGATCCAGGTGACTTCCTCCTACAGCTCTCGTAGTCACTTATGACGGAGGGTAAGGTACTCATTTTCGTAGCTACTTCACTTTGAGATACCCCAAAGTACTCTCTCCAATACCTCATTCTCCTACCGGGTTCATCAGAGAGGACTATGTCACCAGCAATGAAGGTAGCAATCTGCTTAGCTAGGATCTCCGACACCTACATCACCTACAGGTAACTTAACCTGAGTCCTCAGTCACCTCTATTGAGGTAGTAAAACATATATTTTCGTGATTAACAGGGTTCTAGCGGTGATGAAGCTCGAAAGGGGAATGATTGATGTTCGGACCGGGATTGCTGATTCCTCACTAATGCGTATACTGTCTCTCTGCTCTGTGATGAGTCCTAAACACGCAGATTAGTGAAGAGACCACGCAGGGCTGAGAAACTACTTGTATTATGACTGGGAGAAGTAGGTTGGATTCTCTGCTCAAGTCTCTATTCGATCTCTCATTGCAGTTGAATTTACGTAATGTGATTCGCCGTAACGATACATTAGTGGTTATTCTCGAAGCTTCCTGTCTCGCCTTCTCGCTAAGTAGCTACGTGAAGTTACTACGTGAATTGGTTTCACTATGTTGTTCCGATGTTGAGAAGCTGATTGCAGTTATTCTGTACCCTCGTTCTGATACCGTAATTCACGGTACTCTATCCAGTATCGATGTCGTGCATACTGTTAGCAGTGTGATTGTTGTTAAGTTCTCTCTAACCTGTAATGACACGAATACGGTGATTAGCTTTAGGATCGATTTGTCTTGTGAAGAAGGTGAGGGAGTTAGTGATCTAGTCCATAGCTTGAATCATCTAGTTGGGTCAATGCTATACTATTACACTAGAAATCTAGGTAATCTACGTCCAGATGTGAGAGGTGTTCAGTACCTCAATCTCACTACCAATGTAACACCTCATAGCTCAACTGCTGTAATCACTATATCCTGTCGATGTAGTGTAGATCTCCTCGATTACGTAGTATCTACACTCTACGAGCAGTATCTCGATAACCTAAGGAGAATGATCGATACCTTGTGTAAGTTACTGAATTCTCTAACTGATCTACGTAGATTGCTCATGGATATAGTACGTTACGTACGTAACCTCTCATTAATCCTCGACCACGCATCATCATTGGAATGAGAGTGAGTTTAAGCCTCTCCAAACATATTCTCTAAGAACTACTTTTCTTGGAGTACATGTCTACGTGTAGTGCAGTTAGAGAGAAGATTAGGATAAGTAGGAGGGATTTAGCTGCTTTAGTTGAGGTTATAAAGGAAGCTGAGTACGTACATCCTAGTCAAGAAGCTAAACGTAGGATATTTCGTAGGTACGGTATATTGGGTACGTCTAAGGATAGGATATTGACAGCAATATTCTACAAGGTAATGAGGAGGTTAGGTATTGTTGATAAGATAATCATCAGAGCTACAGGTCTACCCAATATCTACATCCTCGATCCATGGCTACGAGCAGCACTCCGACTAGCTACGTATCTATTAGTTCTCAACGATCATCCTCTATCAAATAGCCTACTTCATGAGTTGAAGTATGGTGTAGCTAAGTTCTTAACTGAGGTTACACATCCATACGTTGGTACTTGGTACTGGGATCTAGTTGATAGAATTTTGATGAATTTTAGGTATGTACCGGAGAACGAGATTGAGGAACTTGAGCTGAAGTACAATCTACCTGCTTGGTTCATAGAGAGGGTGAGGAACCTACTTGGACCTGAAGAGGCAGAGGAGTTGTTTAAGAAGTACAATAAGAGACCTCTCATTAGTTTGAGAGTTAATACGCTGAAAGCTACTGTTGAGGAAGTTATTAGGGAATTGAGGAGGATGGGTAAGGAACCTATTGTCAGTAAGTATGTTCCAACTGTTGTTAAGGTTAAGGGACCATTTAAGTTCGATGAATGTAGGCTAGTGCGTGAGGGTAAAGTCATTTCTCAGGAAGATGCTTCAGCAGCTGCCTCAATAATTCTCGATCCTAAGCCTGGTCATGTTGTTGTGGATATGTGCGCTGCTCCTGGTGGTAAGACATCACACATGGCTGAGTTGATGAGGAATCAGGGTAAGATCTATGCCTTTGATGTGGATGAATTCAGGATAAATAAGATGAGAAATGTATTGAAGAGACTTGGTGTTAGGAATGTCGAGATCTATCATGAAGATGTCTTGAAAGCACCTAAGATACTTGGTGAAGAATTTGCAGATAGAGTACTTCTCGATGCACCCTGTTCATCAAGTGGAACACTCCATAAGTATCCTGAAGTTAGGTGGAGGCTTAGATTGGAGAAGATTAGGGAGATTTCTGAGATGCAGCTTAAGATGCTTAGGGTCGCTATTCGATTAGCTAAACCTGGTGGGAGAATTCTGTACACTGTGTGTAGTATCTTTCCGGAGGAGGGTGAGGAGTTAGTTAAGAAGATATTGAGGGAGTTTAATGGATACATAAGGTTAATTCCACTAGATGGTCCCTTTGATCCAGGTTTCCTACCTGGTACCATGAGAGCTTGGCCGCATAGACACAATACTGTTGGTTTCTTCTACGCGCTATTTGAGAAAGTTAGACCTTTGAAGTAGTGCTTTCCTTGTGATGAAGCAACTAGGGGCTGATTGGTGATGTGTCTTCCGGCTTCCTGACTACTTAATTAACTCCTTCAGTGTCTCAATAGTTTTGTCTAGAGTACCTGTTATGGCTACCTTCTTGGTTGCTTCATCCAGTATTCTGAGTTGACCATAGCTGTAGAGTATGCGGTAGGATTTCTCTCCTATCTTTACACGGATGTAGTAAGGGTACTCACTTACTTCAGCATCCTTAAACAGCTCCTTAACCTTCTTTACTAGTTCACCCTTTATTTCAGACCATGCGCTCATATTCTCTACCTCAAGTCATTGAGGAAAACAACTAACTTACATATTTTTCGAACTGTCAGTACCGACGGGGATTGTTTATGAGAATTATTGAGCTACTTCTAGGTCTTCAGCGTGTAAAGGAGGTGTGGAGTAACTTACCTAAGGTCGTAGACCATACATTGCTAGATCCCTCTGCTCCTCTAGATGTTGTGGTTAAAGAGTGTGAACGAGTTAAGGAGTACGGATTCAGAGCTTTCTGCATCAGCCCACACCACGTACCTCATGTAGTTAAGTTATTGAAGGGTAGTGGTGTTAGGATTTGTACTGTTGTTGGTTTTCCGCATGGTTACCAGATTACTGATGTTAAGATTTTTGAAGCTAGGAAGTACATGGAGTTAGGTGCAGATGACATAGATATGGTGATTAACGTACAAGCTCTGAAGAGTGGTGAGTGGAAGTACATTGAGGAAGAGGTTAGGGCTGTTGCTGAGGTTGTCCACTCATATGGAGGGATTCTAAAGGTAATTATTGAGACGGGTTACTTAAGTGACGAAGAGAAGGAAAGAGTTGCTCAAGTTCTCTCACGTGCTGGTGCTGATTTCGTTAAGACCTGTACAGGTTTTGGACCTGGTAGAGCAACAGTTCACGACGTGTCACTGCTAGCTCAGGTAGCCCACAGCCGTGGCCTCAAGGTCAAGGCTGCAGGTGGTATTAGACATCTTGAAGATGCTCTTACATTAGTGGCTGCTGGTGCTGATGTTCTTGGATCCTCAGCAGGTGTAAGAATCGTCGATGAGTGGAAAACTGCTAAGCAGAAAGTAAAGCTCTAAGCGTCACTCTAACTACGCTAGACACTATCTTCGGGATCTCTCTGAAGTTCAGTACCGTGAAGAGAGTTTCGTATCCACCAATCTTAATGGCACTTGGTGTAGGTAGGTAACCTAAGTACGAATCAGCATAGCACACTAGGGTACAGTTTAGCTGCTTCAATGCTAATGAGTACTGTGCAAACATTTCGTACGGTACAAATGTTAGAGCTACATCGCTTAATGCTATAGCTGTGTGACGTACTTTAACTACCTTAGGAACTCTACAAAGTACATCGTAGTACTTCTCCAGAAGTTCAAGAGCTAATAGTTCATGTCTCAACTGTATAGGTACCTCTTTCAACCTCCTTATCTTCTCCTCTATAGAACGCTTCCTCTCAAGAACCTCCTCAATCTCAGGTACACTAGTACCGACATCTAACTCCTCAACCTCAACACATAAGTGCTCAGTAGGGAGTTCCAGAGCTGTTTCAGAGAAGAGAGCTGTAGCTACAGTAGAACCAAGTACATAGCCTACTCTCCTAGCTTCACTAACTCCCCTACCCCTCCTAGTAAATCTAGTAGATACATCACCACAAGCACCAGTAAACCACATTACCTCACAATTGAGGAACCTACGTAAGTACTCCCTCACGTAGTACGTGAAATCGCCACTGTAGTAAGCATTATCAGGACCTAATACAGTTGGATGACAACCATACACTAGACAAAGTAGATCTAAATCCTCAGCCCTGAAGCGAAATACTGTAATCTCCCTATCTACAGGACCTGAAGGATCTCTCCTATTAGCAGCAACACCACCCTCAACTCTATACAGCTTGATACAATTAACCCTACGGGTTTCAGTAACCTTCTCAAACACTTCCCTAAGTACCTGTCTAAGCTGTGGATAGAATCCACTCAAAAGCTCCCTATCGGTAGATGGATCAACACTGAAGATCCTGTAGAATGGATCCTCAAGATCTAGCACAGGACCGGAGTGAGTATGTGTTGCTGTAACCACACAGTAGTCACAATCAACTACTTTCCTACACGTACTAACTACTAAGTTTCTGATAGCTTCTGATATGTGGAGAGTATCTAGTGAAACCACTGCTACCCTCTTATCACCTAGCTCAATAAGTAGGGTAGATAACTCTAAGGTATCTAGAAAACCTCTCGACTTAATACTCCTGTAATTCCTCTCCAAATACCCAGCAAGAGATAGGTTGATCGGTGGTTTAAGCTCTGTTCTTGCATACCCAATGTTCAAGTTCATCCCCTAAATCCTTCCTACTGAGAAGATTATTTATGAAATTGATGAAGTTTCTCAGAGCTGAAGGATCTACCCGCGATCAAGAGGTCATTATATACCATGTGGTTTAAGGTAGAGACGATATTTTTCGAGGAAATTAACTAAGAGCATAGGTTGTATGAGGGTCTTGTAGTAGCTGCTGTGGTCTCTGTCACTAAATTGTTTCCAATAAATGGTATTTCAAATGTTGAGCTTGCTACTATATAGTCATCCTAAATACCTTTGATGTCGGGAGGAAGGCATAGCAAGTTTAATCTGGCAAATAAATTGGGTGAAGTACGTGAGCTAGTAGGTAATTTTGCTCTGTGCTAGAGTACAGTGAGTAGAGTCAATAAGTTAGTTAGGTTGTTCATGAGGTAGGGCCCATGGTCATGAACTGCATTTGTACTACCACGGCACTTACATGTAAGGTGACCAGAGCAGATATGTATTACATGGGTATACGGGATATAGCGGAGTAGCACTACCTGAAAACAACATGAAGTTCTTGATAGTTATTGGAGGTAGAAAACACACGTATGGAGGTATTGAGGAATTGCTATGTTAATTCTTCGGTGACTCATAACATGTTAGCAAACAGCTAACGTTGATACACTACCTCCCCTCTAACGACAGTAGCTACCACATTTAGCTCCTTATCTAATACCGTCAAGTTAGCTATATACCCCACATCTACCCTACCCCGTCTTTTCTCACCGAGTACAGTCGCTGGATTCACAGTAACCATTTTAAGCACTTCTCGTAGAGGAAGCTTAGTAACCTCAACCATGTTCTTAATAGCTCTATCGAGAGTCAGTGTGCTACCAGCAAGAGCACCTGTATCTTTTAACCTACTAATACCTCCTTTGACAACTATAGGTAGATCACCAAGCACGTACTCTCCATCGGGTAACCCTGTAGCTGCAATAGCATCAGTTATAAGAATTACCTTGTCGACCGGCTTACACTTAGTGACAAGTCTTATCGTTGTCGGGTGAAGATGTATCAAATCGACTATCAGCTCTACATACACATCATCTCTCTCAAGTGCAGCACCTACAATACCTGGTTCACGATGGTGAAATCCCCTCATGGCATTGAACAGATGGGTACAGAGAGTTACACCAGCATTGAATGCCCTCATAGCTTCCTCATATGTCGCGTTAGTGTGAGCGGCAGAAACTACGAGACCGAGTTGCTTAGCTCTTTCGATGAACTCGAGAGCGTTTGGGAGTTCAGGCGCAATAGCTACGACTCTCAAGGTACCTTCCGAAACTCTATACAGCTCTTCTAGCTCACCTATATCAGGTTTCCTCAAGTGCTTTGGATTGTGCGCTCCCTTCTTCTCTGGATTAACAAAAGGTCCCTCTAGATATAGTCCAAGGATTTCTGCACCTACGACCTTCTCTCTAGATCTCCTAACAGCATCCTTCACATTTCTAGCAATTTCGAGTAACTTATCCCTTGGTGCAGCTACATTAGCTAACAGAATAGCTGTAACCCCATGTCTAGAAACCCCTCTACCTATCTCAACCAGATCCTCTACCGTACCTAGTGTCGTGTCGTGACCTCCATACCCATGTATGTGTATGTCTATGAGACCTGGTACTATGATGTAGTCACTGAAGTCAATCACCTCGTAGTTACACGGCACCTTATCTGCTGGTACTAAACCCTCTATATAGCCCTCACTAACTAATACAGCATAGTTACGGTATTCAGTTTCTGGTGTTAGTACCTGGGAACCAATAAATGCTCTCTTCACTACCACACACCTCGACTAAAGTGGTTTAATTACCTTGAAGTACTTACTTAAGTACCTTCTATTGTACTCTACTCCTCCAGGAACATTAGCACTCATCCAGATCTCTGGTTCAATTCCCCTCTCAAGTAACTTTTCAACAGTTCTAATTGTAAGTAGTTGAATAATGAAGGAGTTCACTATTGTAGATACTGGAGCTATCTTCTGCGGTAAACCCTTTACCTCGTACACTGCATCACCAATAGGAACTTTATTGTCAATAACTACATCGGCTACTTCAAATAATCTCTTACCAAGTGGATTATCTGGTGTTACAGATTTTGAGTATTCAGTTGATGTTATTGCAATGACCTTGATGCCTCTCTTCCTCGCTTCATAAGCCATCTCTACAGGTACAGCATTCTTACCAGAGTTAGATACCACTATGAGAGTTGAACCTGCTTCAACACCATAGTAATCCAGCAATACCCTAGCATACCCGCTCAACCTCTCAATACCTGTACTCTTGACAGCTCCATTTAAACCAGATATCGAGAGATCGAGAAGCGGATACACTGGTACTAGTCCACCAGCCCTATAGAACATCTCCATAGCCATCATCATTGAGTGACCTGTACCAAATACATAAATGAACCTACCACTAGCTATGGTCTCAACCATGCAGTTCGCTGCTCTCTCAAGATTATCCCTCTCTTCCTGAACAACTTTCTCAAGAATACTCACGACTATGTTTAAAAACCTCCTATAGCTCTCCACAGAAGATCACCAACTATAGTGGGTACGCGGTGAATTATAACACAGTTAACCTAAGTAAAGCTAGAATACTATAGTAAATGTTTTGAAGTCACCTTTCACCTCCTCCCACTCAACCTCTATAGACTCAACAATAGCTAATGGAGAACCCCTTCTCGCAGCCTCAATTAACCTCTGAATAGAAGCCTCATCACCTTCAACCACAATCTCGACTTCTCTACCACTTGGTAAATTCCTAACATAACCTCTCAACCCAAGCATTCTAGCATGTTTATAGATGAAGTACCTAAAACCAACACCTTGAACTAATCCCTTGACAATGATCCTGGCTCTCCTAACAACCATGTTACCACCTACCTCTCAACAAATCAACTACCGAGAATATAGCTAAGAGAAACCTAATAACCACACTGATCAAGATACCGAGCATGAGTGCTTTAAGGAGCAAACCTCTCGGAACCCTGAACCTACCTAGCTCCAGATTACTCCTCTCATAGTTTAAACCTCGAATCAATACAACAGGTATGGACTCACCAGTTTGCCCCATCAAGAGGGCAGCAGTAGCACACAACTCATCAGCAATCAAGTCAACACCACCATACTTAGATTTACCAAATCTATCGCTCTCACCGAATTTTGCTGTAACAGGAACTATACCTGAGGCACCAATAGCTATATCTAGTGAACCAACTCTAAGAACTGATCCTTCAGTATCACTCAGAATAACTGCAACATCACAACCAGTCAGCTCCCTTATCCTATCCCTAATCCCTCTAGCAACTCTATCTGGGTCTGATGGTGGTAAGCAAACGTACCCTGAAGGTACATTTGATGTGTCTATTCCAGCATCTGTAGCTACCCTATACCCAACGTCAACGATCATGAGGTACCTATCACTCTCGATAACTTTTAATGCTCTATCTCTATCACGGGATATGTAGTTCAAAATCGTTGAATGTTTAAGTAGCATATGTGCAGGGAATGCACCTAAGATACGTTTAGAGTTCCTAAGTATTAGCTCTACCTCCCATGCTGGTTTGCCAAGGATCCTAGCTATGATCCTAGCCTTAGTACTCGGTCTAACATCACTAATCTTCACTAGTAAACCCATAGCCTTAGAAACTACCTTTGATGTCACTACAATGACATCACCATCCCTAATACCAATACCGAGTCTATTAGCTGACTCCACAATGGTTCTAGCTAGATCAGTACCTGGAGTGATCTCGGGTAGAGGTATTCCAAATACCTCTAGTTTCCTAACGACCATAGAAACCCCCGGACCTCTCAGTAGTGAATTTATACACACCTAATACGTACCGACTTAGGAAAAGTGTTATAAGTAACATGTGATACACCTCACAAAAACTACTTAAGGTGATTCCTATGCCAAGTGAGAAAGTTCTTGAGATAATTAACTCTGTAAAATCTGAAGGTAGGAAAGTACTGACATTTTATGAAGCTATGAGGCTAGCTGCTGAGTACGGGTTACCAGTACCGAGAGTATTTCTCGCAAAGAATCCAGATGAAGCTGTTGAATATGCTAAACAAGCGGGTTTTCCTGTTGTGCTTAAGATAGTTTCGCCAGACATAACTCATAAGTCGGATATTGGTGGTGTTGTGGTTGGGTTAAATAGTGAGGAAGAGGTTAGGAAGTCATTTACGGAAATCATGGAACGGGTTAAGGTCAAAGCACCAAGTGCTAGAGTTCACGGAATATGTGTACACCACATGGCTCCATATGGAAGGGAAGTCATCATTGGTGGTATCGTTGACGAAACCTTTGGTCCAGTAATAATGTTTGGTCTTGGAGGAATCTTCGTTGAGATACTTAGAGATGTAACATTTAGATTAGCGCCACTAACTAGAGAAGAAGCTTGGGAAATGATTGAGAGTATTAAGGGTGCACCCATACTGAAGGGTTATAGAGGTGAACCGCCAGCAGATCTCGATGCGCTCGTAGATACTATGGTTAAGGCATCTCAAATGCTCAGCGACCTAGCTGATTACGTTCATCAGCTAGACCTCAATCCAGTGTTCGTATATGAGAAGGGTAGAGGAGTTAAGATCGTTGACGTCAGAGTAGTGCTCAAGTAAGTTTACCCTCTTCCTTCAAGCTTCTAAATTCCTCAAGTAAGTACTTTGTTGAAAATACGTACTGAGTTGTTGTCCTTAACTTTTTCCTAACCTCACATAGCTGAGACCTGTACAAATACATAGCATCTACCTTCTCAGGTCTAATACCTAGTACCTTAGATATCACCTCGACTTCAAGCACACCCTTAACGACACCAACTAACTCACTGAAGGATGGATCTATTTCTATTAGTATTGGGAGGAGAAGCTCATCGGCTCTATCCTCACCAACGATACTGAGTAAGTACTCCAATTCTCTCCTCTTAAAGACATGCACTCTACCATCTCTACACAGTACATGAGGAATATCTTCCTCTAGTAATTGTTTCAATGTCTTTCTTCTCTGAGGTAAATGAGCATTAGCTATTCTAAGCTCCTCCTTAAGATACTCCTCAAGAAGTCTATAATCCCGATCATTCACTATACTATACATTAACTCCCTCTCCTCCTACTTAAAACAACCTTAATTCTCTTCAATCTAGCTTTATCCTCTCTCTCCCTCTCCTCGAACTTCATTCTTAAGTACTTGATTGTTGCTTCAATTCGTGGTATAACAATGTACTCGAGAGCATTGACTCTTCTCCTCATTTTAATGATTTCTAGAGATAGCCTTTCCATTGTCTTCTCAAGCTCTGCTAACTCAATGAGTTCAGGGAGTAGTTCCCTACATGTTCTAACTGCGTCATCTACGTAGCTAGAAGTTATGTAGAGTGGGTACAGTGGTGGCTTCACCTTAGATTCGAGAACCGGTACGGAAAGTCCTAAGATATTCCTCGTAGCAACCAGTATGGTCACGTACTTAGGTAGTATAGAGGCAATACTCTCACAGACCTCTAAACCATTCATACCTAGTGCTAGAGATACCTTGTCATAAGACTTAGCAAGCAGCTCAACAACTCTACTTCTCTTCTCTATTGCTTCTCTAGCATGTACTAAGTACTCATTAACTAGCAGGGATAATCTATCCTTGAGTATCCTATGTATCTTCCTCGCAAGTGCTAATCTCCTTCTCAAACGAATGAGCTCTATCTTGGTTGGTCTAACCCTGAGTAGACGAAGTGTGTGAGCCAGCTTCTCGACCTCTCCTATATTTTGGATGGTACCTCTCTATTAGCTCAGGTCTAATCAGTTTGAGCTCCTCTTCCGGTAACATAGCTAGTAGGTCCCAAGCTAGATCTAGAGTATCCTCAATGGATCTCCTCTCATACTCTCCCTGGTTGATGAACTTCCTCTCAAATACGTCAGCAAACTCTAGGTACTTCTTATCTCTTGGACTTAGTGCTTCCATGCCAACAATAGATGCTATCTCTCTCAGGTGACAGCCTTCAGCGTATGCTGCGTAGAGCTGTCTAAATACGTATGGGTGATCTTCTCGTGTCTTTCCTTCACCAATCCCTTCCTTCATTAGTCTCGAGAGTGATAGGAACACATCAACTGGTGGGTAGATCCCCTTTCTCTGTAGGTCTCTAGACAGCACTATCTGTCCTTCAGTTATGTAACCAGTGAGGTCAGGTATTGGGTGTGTTATATCGTCATCTGGCATCGTCAGTATTGGCATTATCGTTATTGAGCCTTTCTTACCCCATATCCTACCTGCTCTCTCGTATATGGTAGCTAGGTCTGTATACATGTAACCTGGGTAACCTCTCCTACCTGGAACCTCCTCTCTCGCTGCAGATATCTCTCTCAGTGCCTCACAGTAGTTTGTCATGTCTGTGAGTATCACTAGTACGTGCATATCATGGTACCATGCTAGGTACTCAGCTGCTGTTAAAGCTGCTCTTGGAGTTGCTATTCTCTGAATGACAGGATCCGCTGCTGTATTTATGAAGACTATTGTCCTATCTAGGATACCTGCCTCTTTGAAGTTCCTTATGAAGAATGCTGCATCGTCATACGTAACACCTATAGCTGCGAAGACTACGGCGAACTTCTCCTCCTTACCTCTTACAGTTGCTTGTCTCACTATCTGTGCGGCTATCCTATTGTGTGGTAGTCCTGAACCTGAGAATATTGGTAACTTCTGACCTCTAACAAGTGAGTTAAGACCATCTATAGCTGATATACCTGTCTCAATGAATTCAGAAGGAGGCATTCTCGCTGCTGGATTAATTGGTGCACCGTTGATATCTAGGTACTCTTCAGGTACTATCGGTGGTCCGCCATCTATTGGTCTACCGAGACCGTCGAAGATTCTACCCAACATATCTAGTGATACAGGTAGCTTAAGGGTTTCTCCTCTAAACCTTACACGGCACTTCACCATATCGACTTCACTTACACCACCGAATACCTGAATCACAGTGACGTCCTTACTAACATCAATTACTTGACCGTACCTAACTTCACCACTACCTAGCTCAACCTCAACTATCTCGCCGTACTTAACACCTGGAACAGTCTCAACAAGGAGTAGAGAACCTTTTGTAGCTCTTAGAGATGAGGTTTCCCTATAGCACAGAGGTACCTTAGGTACCTCCATAGTACTCATACTACCCAACACCTCCTGCACCAAACTTACTACCTAACTCCATGAACTCTCTCTCAAGCTCCTTCTCGTACTCCTTAACCTTCTCAACAACCTCTTCATTCCTCATGAACTTCAACCTAGCTATAGTCGTCCTAATGGGTAACTTCCTAATCTCAGCAACAGGAATACCGGAATCAACAGCTTTCACACCATGTTCATAGAACTTAATGATTATCCTCAACATAGAGTACGTCTTCTCAGGAGCTGAGTAACAGTCAACTGGATCAAATGCGTCCTGCATCAAGAAATCCTCTCTAATCATCCTAGCAACTTCAAGAACTAACTTATCCCTCTCAGGAAGTACCTCAGGACCGACTAACCTAACAATTTCCTGTAATTCAGCTTCCCTCTGAAGCAACTCCATAGCCTTATCTCTCAAGTACCTCCAATCCTTACCAACTCTCTCACCCCACCACCTCTCAACAGTATCAACGTACAGACTATAGCTGATTAACCAGTTGATTGCTGGGAAGTGCCTCCTATTTGCTAGAGCTACATCGAGAGCAAAGAGACATCTAACGATTCTGAGTGTGTTTTGTGTAACCGGCTCACTGAAGTCCGCACCTGGTGGCGACACTGCACCAGCTATCGTTACTGAACCTATTCTCCTCGGATTACCCAGACACACTACCTTACCTGCTCTCTCGTAGAACGAAGCTAGCCTAGACCCTAGGTAAGCAGGGAATCCCTCTTCACCAGGCATCTCCTCTAACCTACCACTAATCTCCCTCATTGCCTCCGCCCATCTAGATGTTGAGTCAGCAACTAGAAGCACATTGTAACCCATGTCCCTGAAGTACTCAGCAATTGTAACACCTAGGAATACACTGGTCTCTCTAGCTGCTACAGGCATATTCGATGTATTTGCTATGAAGATTGCCTTCTCTCTAAGAGGTCTTCCGGATCTTGGATCTCTTAACCTGAGAAAGCTGTGAAGTGCATCGGCCATCTCATTGCCTCTCTCACCACAACCAACATATATGTGGATCTGTGCATCAGCCCACTTAGCGAAGGTCTGTAGTAGAACTGTCTTACCTGTACCGAAACCCCCAGGTACAGCTGCCGTACCACCCTTAGCTAATGGAAATAACATATCTATAACCCTGACTCCTGTTATCAACGGCTCATCTGGATCAAGTCTCTGTACATAGGGTCTCGGCTTCCTTATAGGCCACAGCTGGTACATCTTGACCTCATACTTCTCACTACCACGCTCTACAATAGCTACAGGTTCCTCAATTGTGTAATCACCTTCAGGAACAACCTCCTTAACAACACCGTAGATACCTGGTGGAACCATTATCTTGTGCTCAACAAGTGGAGTCTCTTGAACAATACCGATGATATCTCCTTCACCTACCTTATCACCAACCTTCACAAGTGGTTTAAAGTGCCACTTCTTGTCCCTAGGGAGAGAGTACTCCTTAACTCCTCTTCTAACGAAAGGACCCACTTTTTCAGTTAATACCGATAACGGTCTCTGTAATCCATCGTAGACCGTGCCAATGATTCCTGGACCTAATTCAGCACAAAGAGGTCTACCTGTACCAACTACCTTATCACCAACACTTAGACCTGAAGTATCTTCATATACCTGAATTATTGCTCTATCACCATCAAGACCAATTACCTCACCAATTAACCTATCCTCACCAACCTCAACAACTTCGTAAACCTGAACACCCCTCATACCTTCAGCAATCACTAGAGGTCCTGAGATCCTATATATTCGACCAACTACCACATTGATACACCTCTAAATCTCAACTTCGAAGCCTATAGTTCTCCTATGTAAATCCTTATACACTTTACGTGCATCATAGCCAGCAACCTCGGTTATCCCAGGTAAGAAAACAACAATGGGTGTGAGCTTACCCCGTACCCTCTCAAGCAGATCAGCAACAGCACCCCTATACCTCTCCTCAACAACTACAACACCAACATCATCCCTCTCAAGAATCTCTTCAAGAGCCTTCCTAGCACTAGCTACATCATAGACCTCGTAATACAATTCAGCGCCCGCAAACCTCATGACAGAGACCAGAGCTTTACCACCGATAACACATAGCTTGACCTCACGAGCAATAGCCCTCACTAAACATCACCTCCTTCTCGGAGAAAGTAGGAGACTTGAAATCAAAGTTCTCAACACCTTAACCTCCATCTCCTTAAGCATCATTACAGATACAACATCAGAAATCGTGAACTGTGGTCTCTTAGCTACATACTCAACAATACCCAGGAAGTATTCCTCAACACAACGTTCAAAATCAGTAACCTCACGGACTCTAGCCCTAGACAACTCGCTGTACACCGTTTCACGAAGTACTCTAGCAAAATCACTAACAGCAATACTAATGAGCTTACTAACCTCACGATCACTAAGCAAGTAACCAGACCTAGGGATAGCTCTCGATAGTATGTGCTCCTCAACACCCATAACCTTGCACCTAAGTACATTCAACATGAGCTTCAGATCATACTCAACACCAGAGAGAAACTCAAGTACTGGATCGCCGCAATCCCTCAAATCACAGACATACTGCCAATAAAGTCTAGACTCAATAGGTAGTATGTAGCTAATATCCTTAACCTCTGGGGCCAACTCCTCAATTAGATCACCATACCTACCTAAGCCACATTCACGAAGTAACTCAACTAAATCATTAACACTAGCTACTTCACACAACTTAGCTAGCAACCCCCTACTCTCAATAACACCAAGAGGAACAAGATCTTCAACTCTAATCCTAGCACCAGTAACTAGTGAGGTTAAGGAGATGACTATGTTATGTAGGTCATACCTCCTAAGGTAGGTATAGATCCTAGATCTCCACTTCTTAGGAATACGACTCATAAGGTAGTGTATTGTGGAAACTAGGTGGGACCACAAAGCCTTAGAGATCTCACCAAAGTTAGATCTCTCTATATGGCTGAGAACCACCTTACCGATTTCAGTACCCTTAATAACGGGTATCAACTCTTCAACACTACTCAACCTACCAATCAACCTATGTAGCGCCTTAACATCACACAACTTACTGAGTACACATTGAGAAGCTGCTGTTGCTGGTACAATATCGGACCTACCTAACCTACATCGATACATTAGTGTATTGACTATAGCATACACAGAACTTGGTTTACCGTAGCACTGAAACACCATGGGCTTTATCCCTGAAAGAGCAACTTAGCTATATGAGGAAGCAATTTACTTCTAACCTGCTTCAACCTAGCATCATAAGTATTAACTATCTTGACCTTACCATCTAGAGTCTCAACAACTACACCACCATCAATATCATCTCTAGGTATGACCTCAGCAATGAACTTACCAACCTCTAAATTACTTCTCAACCGCTCTACAACCTCTAGATCCCTTTTACTAACGTAAATTCTAACACCTGTACCCTCACCAACCTCCTTAATGGATTCAAGTATTAGGTTCCTCAGTGAGTTCTCAACATTAAAACCTCTCCTCTCTCGAAGACAACTTTCAACCTCTCTCATCAACTCATCGAGTATCTTCACCTTCTCACTAGTAATCTTCAAGTACGATTCTCTCCTAGCTTCAGCAATCTTCCTACTAGCTTCAGCTCTGTACTCCTTAATCACCCTCTCTTTCTCCTCCTTAATCCTTTCACTACGCCTACGTTCGGCCTCCTCAATAATCTTCTTAGCTTCCTCCTCAGCTCTCTCAATAATCTTCTTAGCTTCCTTCTTAGCTTTCTCCAGTACAGCTGATATTACCTTATCAATACCTGTACTCACGAAGTTCACCTACCACCCAATCAATGTGAATCCGAGCAGCGTGAATACCATAGCAAGTATTGCGAATAGCTCAATGTACACGATCAGCATGAGGTACTCAGGTGGCATGGTACCAGCTCTAGGTAGAGATGATATTGCATTAGCAGCTGCCTTACCTTGGTATATAGCTGAGATCAGTTCAACGATACCACACCCTGCACCTAATGCAGCTACCATAGATGCAGTACCCAGTGTTATCGTAGCTGCCTTAACCTTACTGAGTATGGTGAAGTATATTATGAAGCTATAGAAGCACTGTGTCATAGGTAGTGAAGTTAGCACTATAACGTTTCTTGCTTGTCTCCTATCTTCTGTAATCACTGCTAATCCAGCGAATACAGCAATAGCGACGCCAATAGCTGAACCTATTGAACCCATAGCTAGTACAGAACTAGCTGTGAGAGCGGTTAATAGGAGTGCTAATGTGGTGGCTTCCATAGAGGTCCCAAGTAGGTTTCACTGACTAGGTTTTAAGTGTATTCTTTTGACTGTTGTGATCTTCAGTGGCGTGTATTCTATTCCTCCACCTTCGTAGAACTTGGTCAAGAATTCGACGAAGCACAGTCTAAGTGAGTGGGCAAAGCAACCTATAGCGCTGAGTGCTAGGAATAGTATGTGAACAGGTATTAGTAGTGCAGTAGCTACAATTATACCAAGACCAAGACCTACGACAGGTACTGATGCCGCTATGGCATTGGCTAGTAAGCTACCTATTATGTTCATGCTCCTAGCTAGATAGTACGTTGAAAGTGCTAATCCAGCAATTCTACAGTATGAAAGTACATCACCTAGTAGACCTGTTAGGTCGAATACCCACGATATGACACCCATACCCTTGTTCGTGATTATGTGACTTAGTATGAGTAGTCCGAGAGCGAGGTATATACCGGTTACTAGGTTAGATGGTTCGACGGGTAGTGGGAGATTGATCTTCAGAAGTTTAGTGATGACGTATGGTATGCCGAATAGCTGAAGGAGAAATAGTGCCATCTTGTTTATTGCTAATCCCCAATTCTTCATAATCATAGCTCTTCTCATGGCTAGTGCATGAGCTAGATCGACGTGAAGTAAACCGATAAGTAGTGAGAGCGCTATTAAGAATCCTGGGTCTGTCATCTGCTTCACTATGGCTAAGTTCACCTCATGACCAATTATGACACTCGGATCTCCTAAGTACGTACCTGAGAGCACGCCAAATACCATAGCTGATATCGCTGCTATCATCAACATCCTCTTAAAGAGCTTAAACCCTTCACTCTCTGGATTTTCAACCAGTTTATCGAGTACGAAGAGTGCTGCAATAAGTAACCCAGCACCATAAACGACGTCACATAGCATCAGTCCGTAGAATACCGTGAATGAGTATGCTAGTACAGGTGTAGGATCCCAATCTCCATACCTCGGTACGCCGTAGAGCTTAGTTAAGAGTTCAAAGGGCTTTACTGCTCTAGGATTTCTCATCTTTGTTGGTGCATCCTTAGCAACTTCATAACTTATGTAGTAGGGAATCTTCGATTCTTCGAGAAATCTTGTGAAGTTACTGAACTCCGATACTGGTACCCAACCCCTAACGTAGTTTAGGTACTGTGTTGTAGCTAGCTGAAGAATAGCTCTCAATCTCTCAATCTTAATCAACAGTAGTTCTCTGACCTTAACTAGGTCCTCAATATTATTCTCGACGACTGACGATATTTCATTTCTGAGCTTGATTTCAAGTTCTTGAAGTTCCTTAATCCTTGTACTTAACACATTGAAGTACTCAGAAATGCTGAGTTCAAGTTTCGGTAACTTAACAAGCTTACCACCTAACTCCTCAATTAACTTCAGCAACTTATCGTAATCCTCCCTACTACCTGCAATCACAGCAAATACTTTCTCACCATAGGACCCAACATGTACGATAACACTTTCACGAAGGTACTTAGCTAGTGAAGTAGTGAATCCCTCAAAAGCTGACTTAGGTACACACACTACAACGCAGTACACATACTTGGTAACGATATCTAGATCACGTAACTTAGCATTTAACTCACGAAGAGCGTAAACAACCTCATACGTACTACGTAACTCATCCAACTCTCTAGCTAAATTCCTCAGTCTGGAGTCAATTTCCTCAATTTCAGAAACTACCTTCTCAATCTTAGGTAGAAGTCTCTTAAGCTCCTCATCAATACTGTACACGAAACGAATCTCAATTACTTTCTCCTCACGAAAAAGAGCAATTACAGAATTCAATTTCTCTAAGAGCTTACTAAACCTAGTTATCTCATTCTCAATCTCCTTACGAGCCTCAGCAGGTACCTCCTCCTTTACCTCAGCTAGATGGAGAACACCACTTCTATGCACGTACTCCATCAGTACATCACGGAAGTCTCTAGGGACAACTAACGTGATCCAGTACATGTCCTCTGGTCGAGAGATGAGAATAGGCATTACACATCACCACTCACAATCTTGAGAACATACACCTTCACAGATTCCCAATTCCTCTTAGCTTGCTCCCTAATCTTCTCAATGGTTCTCTCAGTTTCCTCACGAATCTTCTCAATCTCTCTACATGTCTCCTCATCAATTTTCCTAATCTCATCCTCAATACCAGAGATCTCGATAGGTCTGCTCAGTAACTCGCTAGCTCTCTTTCTAGCCTCCTCAATTATCCCATTGGCTCTCTTTCTAGCCTCCTCAATAACTCTCCTAGCCTCCTCTTCAGCTCTCTTCAGCTCATCTACAAACGACATGTAGGTACCCAGTGGTCGCATATAGCTTTCAATATTTAACCTTTCTCGTGAAGAAACTAATGAGGTTACTTGACTTGACAGGAGTAATGGTATTTAGGTTAAGTGACGTAGAGAAGCTCGAAGGGTATCTACGTAGCTTGATTAGGGGCAAGAAGTACATAGTCATGTGTGTAGGTAATGTACTGAGGAGAGATGATGGAGTAGGGTCGTACGTAGGTAGTAAGCTACTTGACTACGGTCTTCAGGATGTGGTAATTAACTGTGAGATGTGTCCTGAAAACTACATCGGCAAACTCCTCAGCATCGACGTCGATTTAGTACTTGTGATTGATGCTCTCCTTGATGAGAGGTACAGTGTCGGTACTGTCATAGTGACGAAATTACCGACTGCAGTAGAGGACCTTATCCCTGTAACAACACATACAATACCCCTCAACTACCTTGTTAACGTAGTGAAGATGTTTAAATCAGATACAGAGTTTTACTTACTCGGTATTGTTGTTCGAGATCTTGAATTTGGAGAGGGTCTCTCTCCTGAAGTTCATCAAGTAGCTGAAAAACTCATCAAGGTCTTGAAAAAGGTACTGAGTGAACATGGTTAACATTTATTAGGACATTGTCTAGTGTATGTAGCAGTGAAGTGACATGGCGCTACTCAGTAGGCTACGTACATGGGCACTCACTAGATCACCATGGATACTCCACTTCAATACCGGTGCATGCAATGCCTGTGACATCGAGGTTCTAGCAGCTCTCACACCTAGATTCGATGTCGAGAGATTTGGCATACTACTCAAGGGATCACCGAGACATGCAGACATCCTAGTAGTCACTGGACCAGTCACAAGACAGTGCGCACCTAGATTGAGGAGAATATACGAGCAGATGCCTGAACCGAAGTTTGTAATTGCTGTAGGTACATGTGCCTGTAGTGGAGGTGCCTTTCAAGGTTGCTATGGTGTGTTAGGTGGTGTAGATAAGGTGATACCAGTCGACATGTACATTCCTGGGTGCCCACCTAGACCTGATGCTATTGTTGAAGGTATAGCTAAATTACTTGAGAAGTTGAGGAGAGGTGGTTCATCTGGTAGAGGTAGAGAGTGAGGTTGCTGAGTACCTACGTACTAAGCTAGGTGATAAATTATTTGGGGTAGCAACACCAAAGAAGTTGAGAGTCGTTGTGAGAGTTAGCTCAGATGCTGTTAAATCATGTATTAGAGCTATTCAGGAGAAGTTCGGTGATGTCCACTTAACTACGATAACAGGGTGTGACCTAGGTGAGGAACTTGAGCTTACGTACCACCTACATCTGTACGCTAATAACGTACACATCATGGTCAAGACTAAGGTACCTAAGAGTGAGCCGAAAATCGATACGATAACTGATGTCATACCTGGTGCAGTACTGTACGAGAGGGAAGTCTATGAGATGCTTGGTATACAGTTCATAGGTCATCCAAAGCTTGAGAGGTTGTTCCTACCAGATGATTGGCCTGAAGGAATTTACCCACTTAGGAAGGACTGGAGACCGGAGGGTCTAAAGTAGATGTCGACAATAGACCTGATACTAGGTCCCCAACACCCAGCATTTAAGGAACCAGAGAGGTTCCTCTTCAAAACTGAGGGCGAGATCGTAGTTGATGTTGAGCCAAGACTAGGCTACGTCCATAGAGGTATTGAGAAGGCATTCGAGATGAGGAACTACATTCAGGGACTCTACCTAGCTGAGAGAATATGTGGGATATGTAATGTAGCTCATACACTATGTTACGCACAGGCAGCTGAGGAAGTCTACGGTGTTGAGGTACCACCAAGAGCTAGGTACCTTAGAGCTGTAATTCACGAACTCAATAGAATTCACAGTCACCTACTGATAATTGGTGTAGCTGCTGAGTTAATTGGCTTTGACACTCTCTTCATGTTGATCTGGAGGGACCGTGAAATAGTGATGGATCTCGTAGAGATGATGACTGGTAATAGAGTCATATCAGCATACATAACGATAGGTGGTGTTAGGAGAGACGTATCACCTGAATTCATTGAGAAAGCTAAGAAGATGCTCACTAAGCTAGAGGAGAGAGTTAAGTACTACAGGAAGGTATGGATTGAAGACCCAATCATTAGAGCTAGATGTGTTGAAGTTGGTAAATTGAGTAAGGCGGATGCTATTAAGTTGTGTGCAGTAGGTCCAACAGCTAGAGGCTCAGGTGTTAACTATGACGTTAGGAGACATAGACCATATGCAGCATACGACGAGATACCATTCAATGTAGTCCTACGTGAAGAAGGTGATGTATGGGCTAGAGTTCTCTGTAGAATAGATGAAACTCTCGAAGCAATAAATATCGTGAAGTACGCACTAGACCACCTACCAAGTGGCGACATAAGGGTTAAGGTACCTATTAGACCACCACCAGGTGAGGGAGTAGCATTCGTAGAGGCACCTAGAGGAGAACTACTTCACCACGTATACAGCGATGGTACTGACAAACCATATAGGTGGAGAGTGAGAACACCAACCTACGCCAACATACCAGCGGTCTGCCACATGTTCAAAGGCTGCTACATAGCTGATATACCAGCAATACTAGTCTCAATAGACCCCTGCTTCTCCTGCACAGATAGAGTAACAATCCTCGACATAAGGACTAATGAGAGGAAAATCTTAACCTGGACACAACTCAAGAAGATGTTTAGAGAGTTCAGGAGGCCAAAGGCATGAGACTACCTGCAATAATTAAGGAAACATTTTCTAACCTCTTTAGAAAACCAGCAACAGTGAAGGTACCTATTGAGGAGAAGCTACCACCAGCACCAGGGTACAGAGGAGTACCCAGAGTAGACTACAGTAAGTGCACTGGATGTGGTCTCTGTGCTAGGTATTGCCCATCATTTGCCATAGAGCTAATTACCAAAGATAAGAGGAGGTACCCAGTATTCCACATATACCGCTGCATATTCTGTCACCAATGTGTAGAGGTCTGTCCAGTAAAAGCCATTAAGCCAACAGAAGAGTACGAGCTATCTACTGATAGACCAAGTGATCTCATTATCAAACCTTGAGAGTAGATTTAAAGCCTTAGGTACCTTACTATACCTAGCCTCCTCGGCAGGGTGACGGGGCGTTAGTCCACGCCCGGGATGAGCCCTGCAGCGCAGGTGATACACATGTGTTCTCAAAAGGTTAAGAGCATCAGGATGGAGTTCGTATCTAAGCTACCTCTAGAGGATAAGGAGAAGAAGGTACTTGTATACCTCCTCAAGAAGTCGCTAAAGGCAACACTACATATAGAGGAGAAGGTAGCTCTAGGATACCTCTTTAAGGAGCTTGTGGATAAGGGAATTTCACTGCAGGAACTGTCGACAAACCTTGGAATTCCGGTACCTGAAATTGAGAGGTTGATTAGAACGTACGAGAGAAAGCAGGATCTACATGAGAAGGCAAAGGAGAGGATTGACAAGCTCTATACGTTCTACTGTTCAGGAACCTAAACCTTCTCCCTAAGTAGTTTCTCAACATCACTTCTCTGAACCTTATGTGAACCGAAGAGAACCCACTTAAGATCCTCATCACAGCACCTAAGAACGCATCTAATGAGTACACTTAGCACCTTCACCAGTACACCTCTTGAAGCTCTACCCAAGACTCCAGATGCGAGAACGGGAACACCATCAGGACCTAGGAGAAGAGCTGTAGCGAAGCAACCTCTAATACCGTAATTCCTCAGAACCTGAGGTAGCTGAGCAAAGTCCACAATCCAACCAGCAAAGCAGTATGGAGTACCCTGAGCAACAGCTTCATCACTTAAGATCTTCGTAAAGACCTCAAGAGCTTCAGCAAGCTCCTTAATAGCACTAAGTGACTTACCCCTCCTCCAATTAACGTCAAGAGATAGGAACTTAATGGCTCTCTCACATAGATCAGCACCACTAACAGCAGCAGGAATACCCTTATCCAACTTCCTCAAGTCACGAGGCTCAGCAAACTCAAGAAATTTACGAACACTGTAGTGAAAGAACCTACAGAAACAGCAAAACCACCTACTCCAAACAACACACTGAACAGGATACAGCTCATAACTAGGGACATCTCTCCTCAACTCAATTAGGTACAGGCTACCACTAGGTCTAATGCGCCAAACATCACCAAAGTACTCACACAGAGTATTGAGCACAATCTCCATATAAACCACAACACTAAGTCTGTTACGTAAGGTACATAAGTACCTACCCGCAACACTCACTTAGACCCACAGAGACCCTGTTAAGACAGGAAGCGATGAAGTGGGTCAACCGCGGGGATCACACACCACACTTTACCACCTCACTAGTGGGGGTATCACCGAGGAAGAGTACATGGAGGTAATCTACGTACCTAGAAGGCTTATAGAGAAAGCTCAGGAACTGGGTATTGATATTAACGATGTAGTACTGAAAGCACTGGCGAATACTCTGAATCTAGATGTACGTGAACTCACCAATGCTAGACTTGAAATTGCTGAGAAATTCCTTGAAGAAGCCAAGGAGTACATTAGGAAGAGAGATCCTGTTCAATCATCTGAGAAGCTGTACAGAGCTGTTGAAGAGTGCATTAAGGTACTTGCCGAAGTACTTAAGGTACCTCAACTTGAAGAAGTTAAGAAGAGAGGTAGATGGACAACGTGGTTACTGGGAATGGCATCAACAGACCTATCCAGAGTACTTAGGGAAGAGAGGATAGCACTGACTTGGTCTAAAGCCTATGAAGTCCATGTATGGAGTCTCCATGAAGCGAGGTACAGGGTAGAGGACGTAGGGATAGCGGTACCAGTGGTAGAGTGGTTACTGACCTACACCAGATAGGTAGTGAGTAGAGAGGTTAAGTGAGGTACTAAGTGAAGATGTTCTCTATGTACTTACTCCCTTCTCACAGTCAGTAGGTACAGTACTAGCGACGATACTAGAGCTATAGTGAGAGAGTACGTGAAGGCAATTTTCACTCCAACAACATCCCATAGGTAGCCAAAGATCGTGAAGCCAACTATCGATAGTACACCCGATGCTACCTGAAGAGCACTGTAACCAACACCTCTAAGTTCACTAGGTACGTACGTAGGTACAAGTGCTCTTGAAGATACCTCATAGATACCTTGATAGAGACCGTAGAGCACAGCAGTGACAACAGCGATTAAGGGGTTAATCTGCAGGAGTACAGGTACTGCACAGGTTGCCGAGTACATGAGAAATGACATCAGTAGCACCTTAGAGCTCCCAATTGCATCACAGAGAAAGCCACTGAGAAATGACCCTAGGACATTCATGAAGTGTATGAGTAGGAAGACCATTGGTACTAAGTACTCGGGAATACCCGATGACCTAGCTAGTAGGAGTATGAATGAGAATGAGGTGAAGCCAATAGACATGATGGATATGGGTACTAGTACCCTCAAGTAGCTTCTAGGCAATCTCCTGTACATGGTGAAAATCGATACCTCTCTACCCCCAGTACCAGTACCTACATCAACTACAGGGAGTAAGCTGAGAAGAGCTAGAGCACCAGGTATAGCTGAGAAGAGGAAGACAGACCTATAACCAAGACCGAGTAAGAGGATGAGAGTAGCAGCTAGTGGACCGAGAGTAGCACCTAGCTCATCGAGAGCCCTTTGGATACCAAATGCCCTACCTGTAACCCTCTCCCTAACAGATAGACTAATTAACGCGTCTCTAGGTGGACCCCTAACACCCTTACCAAACCTATCTACAATCCTAATAACCAGTACGTGATACCACGAAGTAGCAAAGTAGAGCATTGGCTTAGCTACATTCGATATCGTGTAACCGAGAAAAGCAATCCACTTCCTAGAACCTAACCTATCAGCTACAGCACCAGAGAATACACGAGTCAAGTAATTAATACTCTCAGCTAGACCATCTACAAAACCAAGCAACCACCTAGGAGCACCGAGGACCTCAGTAAAGAACACAGGTAGAATAGACAGCACGGACTCAGTAGACATGTCGGTGAAGAAGCTAGTTAAACCAAGTAAGTAGATGTTCTTCCAAAGAGACCTACTACCTGACTTACCCAAGTACCTCACCCCTCAACAACACCATACATGAGGACATCCCTAAACATCGAGATGACTCTCTCCTCACCATCAGACCTCGGAACAACAGAATCAACAACCTCAATACCGAATCTACTAAGAACATCCCTAACATCACCAGGTACCCTACACCTAGACACAACAACAAACCTACAGGAATACACCTCAGGAACCATACACAGTAGACCAACCTCCTTAACATAAGGGACATCACCACTCAAAACCAAGCAACTAGACACAATCTCACGACAATTGGAACTAAGCCTACTCTCGATAATCCACTTAAATAACTTTACATCAGGTACAGCCCTAGACCTCTCCCACCAACCAGAAGAACTACGACAAACAACAGCAAAACCACCACCCCTAACAGGAACCTCAGAATCGACATCCAGCATACTAGTCACGTACCTACCATACACAAGAACATCGAGATTCAGTACCTGAGACAGTAGATTGAGTATAGACCTAGCTCTTTCAGGTATAGACAGAGTAGTGGGCTTCGGAGGAACAGAGATAAACACCGAGACCACACGACCAAGCCTACTCTCCAGGTATAGATTAGGAAGAACTTGAGCACCAAACTGAAGACCTCTCCTAACCAATGAAACGACCCTCCTACCCCTAGCATCGAGAGGAGACTTAACCCTCCTAATCAAATCCCTACACCTATCCAGTACACACAGCACGAAGTAGACCAGGTAGAGAACATCCCTAAACCTACGAAACCTACGAGCAAAATCAAGCCTAGAAACCTCACCAAACCTCACACGACCAACATCACCAAACAAAACCTTAACACACTCAGGAACAACAACCCTCCTACCATAAACCCTCTCAACACGATTAATCAACTCCCTAACAACCTCAACCTCCTGAAGCAAATCCTCAAAACCAGGAAACACACAGAGCACCCAAACCAAGAAGTAGGGAGTAAAGGTAATTAAGGAATACCCAATGTAGGAAACACCAAGAACCAAGCAACAGGGAGGTAAGGCACTTGAGCAAGCTCCTCCAACTAATACTACTAACAATCGCCATAACACCAAGTGGAGCACTATCACCAGGACCACTAACCATAAGTACAATAGCAGTAGGAACCAGGGGAGGGTGGAGGGCAGGTCTCGAGGTAGCAATAGGGCACGTAGTAGTGGAACTACCATACGTAACAACACTCACAATCCTACTCACAACAGTTAGAGAGTACCTAGGTAAGTGGTACGTGATGACACCACTCCTAGCAGTGTACATAGGGTTCATAACCTACTTCTCGTACCTACTAGTGAGAGATGCGATACGGCAGAGGAGAGGAGGAGAAGTGATGTCCAATACGGCGATAAGGGGTATGAAACCAGTAATCATCGGTGTAGTACTGACAGGAACAAACATATTCTTCCTACTATGGTGGGTAACAGTAGCCCTACCAGTCATAGCAGCAGTAGCCGAGCTAGGTGTAGCAGTAGCGCTACCAGTAATGTACCTAGCACACGTATGGCTAGACCTCCTATGGCTACCACTAGTAGCGGAGCTATCTAGGAGGGGAGCTAAACTACTAACAGCGAGGTACTACTCCTACCTACTACTGACACTAGCGATCATACTCATAGCAACAGCAGCATACACCGTAGTGAACTACCTCGAAATCACCTAAATGCGAGGATGAGCATAGCCACGAGGAGCATAACCCAACCAATAGCTAGGATAATACCGATAACCCTCCTGAACGCAGACACCAAGATCAAGACAGCGTAGAGAGCGGTCAAGGAAGTGAGTAGAGTAATAGCAGAGCTAAATTCACGAGCAACATCGGGATCAGCCTTGAAGATAGTCTCCTTTAGGAGAACCTCAATGAGACTCCTCATAGTATCGAGACCACGGAGAACGTACTCACCAAGCTCCTTAACATCCATGAACAGAACCCACGTAGACAAGACAGTAAATACAGCATAAACCTAACACTCACCAAAAATACACAACACACGTGAACAATAGGAGAGAAGTACTGGAATTAATCACGTACACAGCACTATGCTACACAGCAATAACAGCACTAGTACACCTACTCAAGACAATGAACGTAGACCCACAGCAAGCAATGATAGCAGTATCGTACGTACCCACAGCATCAGCCACAGCAGTAGACCTCGTAGTGAAGAGGAGGGTAGAGATCTGGAAGTACGTGAAACCACTAATCAAGAAACCACAGCTAGCAATACCGACCTCACTAGCAATACCCTGGATCACCTGGGCAATAGCACTAGCAGTAGCGACAGCACTTGGAGTAGACGTGAGAGGACCACTCGTAGAACCACTACACGAACCAAGTAAAGTACTCGACACAGCAACGTTCATAGCAACTACACTAAGTGCATCACTACTCAACACAGCAGTCGTGATAGGTGAGGAAGTAGCTTGGAGAGGGTACATGTACGTAAAGCTCAGGAGAGCACTCAGCAAGTACAGGGAAACACCACTAGAGACACCACTCCACAGCACAGTAGTGGGAGCAATCTGGTCACTATGGCACACACCAATGATACTGAACTACAGACTCAACTACCCAACAACAGGAGCAACAGGACTACTAGTGCAGACACCACTCATGATAGCAGTGAGCACAGTGATGAAGGTACTGAGAGACGAGATGGGGTTCCTACCCTGCGCACTAGTACACGCAACCTACAACACACTAGCACCCTACATGTACCTAAGCACACCACTACCAGACATACACTCACCAAGCACAGGAACACTAGCACTAACAGCATGGACCGCAACAGCAGCAATAACCCACACAGTACACAGAGCAAAAACACGAAGAAAACAACATAAACCCCAGAGAGAAAACCGAAAGTGAGACCAAGAGCCCCCGTAGCTCAGCCTGGGAGAGCATCCGGCTGAAGACCAGAGCAGAGACCGGAGGGTCCCGGGTTCAAATCCCGGCGGGGGCACCACCCCCACTCCTCCTATCCCCAAACCCCTCAAGACCTACTCCTCCTCAACTCATCCCTAATCTCACGAAGAAGAACCTCCAACCCACTAAACCCCTCACGAAATTCCCTCTCCAACCTCACAAATCCCTCACGTAGCTCCCTCTCCAACCTTGAAACCCCATCATGAATCTCCTTCTCCAATCTCTCAAATCCCTCGTGAAGCTCGACCTCAGTATTCTCCAACCTACCAATAATCTCCTCATCCCTACTCGTGAACAAACCATAGAGAGTAACGACAAGACCTAGGATACTGGCAACATCACCAACAACAGGAGGACTACTGTACTTCAGGATACAGCCAATGACAATGAGCGCAATACCTATAGCAGTTATGATCCAGTACAGAATCCTCCTACGCCTAAGCCAAGCCTCAAACTCCTCCTCAGACCTAAACCTCCTACGAGTCACACAAAAACACCCGGTAAGTAGACACCAAACACCCTAATAACCCCACCACCCACAGACACCAAACCACCACAGGGCAAGTCACATCCCCACAATACAGCTTTCCTGTAGACCCCCATAAGAATTCAGGAATGTGGAGATCTCGGGAAGAACCATGTGGTACACCCTACCAATCAAGCTCCTAACCCTAACACTACTCACACTCTACACATTCCCCGGTACCTGGCTCAGCTACATCTCCCTCACCGAAGGAACTCCCACGTACCTCGTACTCGCTATTCCGTACTGGTTACTCTGGTTCTTTACCTTCCCCAAGTTCCTTCATTTCCTGTGTCTTTACCTGACTTCTCGTCCTCGTTGTGTGGATCGTGGTGTGTATGTTTGTGGTCATGGTTTGTGGTCCTGTATTCTGCTCGTGTTTAGGGTGAGGAATTTCTCTCATGTTCCTGATGTCACTACGTTGTTTAGGTGTGTTCCCTATGTTGCTAAGATCTTCTTAGTGCAGGTCTACGGTAGGGTTTTTCTCATTGTTGAGTTGCATAGGTTCTTCTGTTCTCGTAGTTGGGTTGAGGGTGTTGTTCGTTACTGTGCTGGTGTTGTCTCTGGTCTTGGTCTTGATGTTGAGTTGAGTGATTTCGATTTTGTTCTTGGTGATTGGTTTTGGGTTTCTGTCTTGTCCTCTATTGGTTTTCGGAGGGGTGATGGTTCTGGATGTTCTTCTGGTGTTGGTGTTAGGGTTTTGAGTAGGGGTGGTTGCTATGTTCTTGTTCTTGAGAGGTGTGGGTTGAGGGATTTGTCTCGTTTCTACTCTGGTGTTTGGAGGGGGTTGTTTGGTTGGTTTCGTTCTCTTGGTCGTGGTGGTGCTAGGGATTCGTTTGTTGAGGGTGTTTGTGGTTACTTTGTTAGGAGGTGTGAGTGTGTTGTTAGGGTTGGTCTTTACTCTGTTGTGTTTGATTGTAGGTTGAGTGGTTTGCTTAGGTTTTTGCTCTGTGTTTGGTGGAGGAGGTTTGTTCATCAGTTGTGTGCTCGTGAGTGTGTTGTTGGTGATGTTGTTTCTTCTCTTGTTTCTCAGCTTCTACGTAATCTAGAGCTCGATGTTGGTGGTGGGGGTGTTGTGCTTGGTAGGAGGGTTCTTGGGTTTAGGGTTTGTGGTGATGCTGTGTACTTTGTTCCTGATGGTCATACTCTCGTTGTTGGTATGACTGGTAGTGGTAAGTCTAGTACTGTTGCTTACTTGGTGAGGGAGTTGTCTAGGTGTTCTAGGGTTTTGGTCATTGACTTCGTGGGTGCTTTCGTTAATTTGCCTGGTGCTGTTGTTCTTGAGCCTCCTCGAGATCTCGCTCTTGATCCTCTTCAGCTTGGTTTCTGGAGGGGTATTGAGGTTGTTGAGGATGCTCTGGTGTACTGCTATGGTTTTGAGAGGGGTTCGTTCTCTCCTATTGTTGTTGAGGTTCTTACTAGGGCTAGGGATAGGGTTCGTGAGCTGTGTCTTCGTGAGCTTGTTGATGTGTTGAGGGGGATGTACTTTGAGTTTCCTGAGGGTAGTGAGTACAGGTCTGCTGTTGCTGCTGCTTTGAGGAGGTTGGAGCCTCTTGTTAGGTACTTTAGACCTGGTGACTTTACGTTGAGTGATCTCGGTTGTGGTGTTTACGTTGTTGATTTGAGTGGTATGGATTCTGAGGTTGCTAAGGCTGTCTTTGCTCTTACGTTCATGGAGTTTCTCTATAGGTTGGGGAGGTTGGGTGTTGGTACTGTTCTCGTTGTTGATGAAGTTCATAGGGTTGCTCCGGTACATGCTCGTGGTGAGTCTATTCTCGTTAAGTTGGCTAGGGAGGGTAGGAAGTGTGGTCTCTACCTAATTCTCATTGATCAGTCTATTGCTAAGGTGAGTGATGTTGTTCGTGGTCAGTGTCGTAATGTCTTGTTCTTCAGGCTCACTGAACCTAGTGAGTTGAGAATTGTTGAGGAGTATGGTATTGAGCCTAGAGAGGTTCAGACTTTGAGGATTGGTGAGTGTCTGTACTACAGGGACGGTCTCTACGCTAAGGTTAAGACGAATTACCTTGAGCTTGCTGCTCCTAGGGGGTTGAAGTTGAGGAGGGTTGACTTAAGTAAGTTGCGTGAATTAGCTAGGAAGTACGGTGTGCCTAGGGGTAAGAGAGAGTACTTGATCCAGTTCGTGCAAGAGCACGATGTTGAGGACGTAATTAAGTTACTGAGGGAGAGGTCATACCCAATATTTGCTAGGTCAGGTAGGTTGACGAACTTCGGGAAGGCAGTTCTAGAGTACTATGGATTGAGTGTCGATGTACCTGAAGTAAAGGAGAGTGGTTATCAAGGTTCTTCAGGTGAGTGAAGGTGGATGAAACCCGACGTCGATAAGGCGTCGGGTGGATCCCCAGAGGTTAGGTCCGATGAAGGGGGTTATAGGTCCGGAGGCACTGCCGAGGAGGGACCGAAGCCGGGTCCTGACCGGTCCGAGAGAATGCAGCTTGTGGTTGGGTTTGACTACAATGTGAGGTCAGTGATTGCTGCGTACAGAGTTCATGATCGAGAGATGTTGCTTGACGTCTGTAGCGTAGTCAGTGAACGAGGTTTTGTGCCGAAGCTTATTGATGTTGGTGAGGGTGAGTACTACGTAGTGATTAGGGGTGTGGTAGAGGTGCCGAATCTAGTTAGCTACGTTAAGGAGGGTTTGAGGAAGTTCGTTGAGAAGTACCCGTTCGTTATGAGGTACAGAGATGTCAAGGTTGAGAGAGGGTCATGGGCTTGGAGGGAGATTAAGAGATCCTGTAGACCGATACCGAGTGTATTCAGCTACGTCATTGAGCTAGTTGAGGAGTACGGTGTTGTACCGAATTGGTTGTTTGTGTACGATCTAGAGCTGTATCTGAGGAAGAAGGTTAGGAGATGGAGGAAGTGGTACGTAGTTGAGTTGAGGAAGCTACTGAATAGGTTAATGGCTTGTCTAAATAGGTTGAGCGAGAAGTACGACGTAATTGCGAAGATTGAGTGGTTACCGTATGTCGATGTGCGTAGTGAGGTAACTGATAGGGTGAGGGGTTGGAGGTACACGAAGTTGATGAGGGCATTAGTTCACTGCACGAGGAAGGGTATTAGGGTGGTTGCTATTGAGCCAGCTGGTACATCGAGGTACTGTCCGGTGTGTGATTCAGTAACTGAGGTACTGAGCTATAGAGAGTTGAGATGTACTAAGTGCGGTCGTGTGTGGGATAGAGATGAGATGGCTGCGATTAATGTAGCGAGGAGTAGAGCTGTTAAGTATGTTCTGAAGTAGCGTAGTGCTAGTGCTCAGTTGTTCAGTGGCCCTGAGTCCTGGTCAGGGCTCGGGTTGATCTGTAAATTGATGAGGCCCGGGCCCTGGCCGGGATGATGAGGGGGCTTGGTGAGGAAGCGGAAGATGACTAAGGACTTGGCGACCGCAGACGCGGCGCCAAGCACCGGGGCCCTCAGTGTAGCTCAGTGCTGATACTTAAGTGTTTCGGACCGGTCAGGGCCCGGGGCTTTTTGCATTGTTTAGGTGTCTGTTCTTGAGCTAGGTCTATGGTATTTCTGTTCTGTGCTTCTTCATGTATGTTGTCTAGACTTATTTAGCTGTTAGGTCTGTGTTATATGGTAGGTGGGTATTTCTTGGGTGAGAGGGGGCTTTCGGCGAGTGATATTGTTGCTCTTTTCGAGAAGGATCCTTCAGCTCTTAAGAAGTTAGCTGAGCTTCTCGTTACGGTACCGGACATAAGGTTGGCAATAGTTGAGGGTGTGATGAGGGAGGTAGCAACGAAGAGAGATCTTGAAGCTCTTAGGAAGGAGCTACAGGAGTACATTGACAAGAGAATAGCTGAAGTAAGAAGTGAAATAGCGGAAATAAGGAGTGAGTTAGGTAGATTAGGTGATAGAGCAGCGAGATTAGAGGCAAGAGTAGCTAGATTGGAGGGACAAGTTAGTTTATTGATCAAGATCTTCATCGCGTTTAACGTACCAATCCTCATAGGGATAATAGGGATCTTACTCAAGATGGTACTAGCACCCTAGAGCACTAGGTGCTGAGTAATGTTAGTAATTGAACCAAGGTTCGTAGATAGAGAACGAGAACTAGAGACACTACGTGAACTAGCTAGTTACGGAAGTCCACTACCAATATACCTCTACGGTCCTGAAGGTTGTGGAAAAACGAGGTTACTGAGAGAATTCATCAAGAGAGTGCACGGAGTGACAATCTACATAGATGCACTAGAGAGGAGGGATCCAGAGACAGCAATAGTGTTGAATCCAGTGATTGAAGAGGTAAGGAAGTTCGTAAGGGAAGTAGCATTGCAAGCCATAGGACCGCTAGGTACGTACTTAGCAGATAGGATAACACTCATAGTTGAGAAGATAGCTGAGAAAGTGAGTATTGAAGGAAGGTCATTGATAGTGATTGTAGATGACATCACTAGAGCCATAGGGCTAGATAGAGTTGAGTGGTATGTAAAGTGGTTGTACGAGCTAATAGGTAAGCTACATAGGAGGTATAGTCCAAAGAGTATACTCATAGTAGCTACGACAAGTGAAGGTAAGAGCCTAGACCTAGTAATGAGACACACGTACACAGTAGTGAAGTTGATATGGAATTTACCGAGAGAACCCTTCTACGAACTAGTACAGGAACTAAAACCACCGAACCTCAACCTCAGAGAGGAGCTATGGCGGGTAACAGGTGGGAATCCAAGAGCACTAATAGAGATAGCACACGTACATAGATGGGATATAGGTAGCTGGTTAAATACCTTAGAGAGAAGGCTCACGAAAGTACTAACTACCATACGCTCGAGAAATCTAGAGAATGAGTTGATGAAGGCCATAGAGGATCCAGATACAGTACACACAGAGGCAACACCAAGAACTGAGCAACTACAGCAAATACTCACTGAAGAGAACCTACTCATCTACAAGTACGTGACAACACTACACAATACCGAAGTACCAAGTGATCTAGAGCTAGGGATAGGGAAGTACTACGCATGGCAAATACCTGCATACAGAGACATCCTAAAGAAACTACTGATACAGAGATGAGGACAAGAGCAAGAACATCAAGTACATAAGTGTGAGCAACTTGAGACATACCTAGGTGACACAGTGCAAATACCGTGGGACACAGTAGCAACAGTACTCACAGTAGTAACCTCAATAGGAACACTAGCGTACTGGCTAGGAAGAAAATTCACAGAGATAGACAGTAGATTCAAGCTAATTGATGAGAGGTTTAAGACCATTGACGAGAGATTTAGAAGCATCGATGAGAGATTCAAGCAAATAGACAAAAGATTCGAGCAAATAGAGAAGAGATTTGAAGAGATAGATAGTAGATTCGAACGAATAGAAGAGAGATTCAGGGAGATAGATAGGAGATTTGACGAGTTCAAGAAGTATGTTGATACAAAGTTCGAGGATCTAAGAAATTACATTGATGTTAGGATGGAGAAAATGCTTAAGACCATAGCAAGAGCAACAACACATACTCACGAAGTCGTTATCGAGTACCTAGGACTAAAGGGACTGCTAGAGGAAAAGGAAGTAACGTACCTAAGACACAGAGTAAGAGAAGTACTTGAAGCATACACCACAGCAACACCAAACCCACTAACCAAGGAAGAGTTGGAATTCCTAAAGAAACTCTTCAGCAAAGACATCAACGAAATGACAATAGAGGAACTAGATAGGGCATACGAGATCGGGATAAGGCTCTTCAGTAAGGACATGGATGATAGAGGATACTTCATAGCAATAGCAGCCATAACCATAAAGGCATACCTAAAGTTCAAGAAAAAGCAAGATACCTGATAAAGCAAACCACAACACTAAATGAGAGTAGATCCAGAATCATTACGAAAGTAGGTGAATTAACTTGACAATAGTCATCAAAGAGCTAGACATAGAGGAATTTCGTGGAGTAAGGAAACTAGCAAAGCCCATCAAATTAAAGAAATTCAACATCATCATAGGCAGAAACAACACAGGAAAAACAACAATTCTAGAAGCACTGTACCTGCTAGCAACACCCTCCGGATACACAGCACCGCTAACTGAAGTAAGCAGACTAGATTTCATAACACAGCTACATGGAGGAAAATCGTGTCTAATCTATGGATATAGTGGAACAGCGAGAATAAGGTACCGGCTATTCAATGACGAAGTAGTGACAGTAACCCTAACAGCAGGTACCCTAGAATCAATAGTAATAAACAATAGAGAAGCATATGTAGAGACATATATTGACTACATAGCGAAGCTACTCAACATAAGTAAGGATGAGGTACACAACCTCACACTCTACATACCAAATAGCACCGAATTCCTCAAGGAACTCCGAAACAAGCTAAAAGAACCCACAACCTGGTCCACACTAACCAAGTACGGAGCACACAGGAAGATAGTCACCGAACTAATCAACCCCACAGTCTACGACAAGTACACAGAAATCCTAATTGAGAGAAATGAGTTGAAGCTGAGAAAGGAGGTAAGTGAGGAAATCGGGCCACTCTACATCCACGTAGCAGATTTAGGAGACGGTATAGAACGAATATGCCTCACAGCACTAGCACTCGAGTATCTAAAACCAAGACTAGTACTATGGGATGACATGGAAGTAGCAGCACACCCAGGACTCATCGAGGTAGTGATGAAGTGGTTAACATCAAAGAACTGGCAAGTAGTAATCACAACACACAGCATAGACGTCCTCCTCGAACTAACATATCAATCACCAGAAGACAGCCAAGTAATAATCCTGAGAAAAACACCAGACGACATAGTAGAACACACAACACTAACACCAAACGAACTAGAAGAGTACTTCAATCGTGGAATAGACATAAGGAAACTAATCGACCTACTCGAACTATGAAAGTAACGAGAGGACAAGTACCAAGAACAGTAGATACAGTACTCCTAACAGGTAACGGTGTAGAAGAGGTAAGAGTACTGAAGATAATAGCAGAGAAGTTTAACCACAGAGGAAAAGTAATCATAATACCAACACTACCAACGAGAACAGGAGTAAGAGGAGTAATAGAGCAACTATCCACACTCCTACACAAAACCAGACCCAGGTACTGCTTAATCATAATCGATAGAGAACACGTACCCAACAAGGACGTATTCTCAAGCACATTGAAACAATACGGCTTCGAAGTACTAGACATAAAGGAACTTAATGACCACGCACTAGTAATAACATGCCGCAAAGGACCAAAGCAAGTAACAATCTACATCGCTATCTCAGGATTCACAGAGAAAGGCAACATAGAAGAAAACATCAGAAAATTAAGAGAAGTAATAGGCGAAGCAGCAACAAAAGAAGAACTACTCAAGAGAGCAAGCATGAAACACCTAGAACAAGCATTCCCTGGACTAACAACAATACTCAAACTACTCTCAGAAAACACCTAATCACAAACACCACACCCACTAGCGAATAAAAACACAAAACCACAACCCAGAGCAAAGCTAATCCATAATAAGCACCCAAACAAGGAGAAAGCTCGGTGAAGAAAAGTGATAGACCTAATCATAATCCTAATCCTAGTAATTACACTCCTCTACATCACCACAAAATACATCAAGCTCAAAGGAGAGGTAGAGCACAGAGCAAGACAACTATTCAACCAATGGAGAAGTAGAGAACTCGAGAAAGAAGCCACCGAAAGAGCAAAACTACTATTCGAAAAATGGAGAATAGAGGAGGAAGAGAGAATTAGAGAAGATGCTATCAAGAGATCCATAGCAACGATAATCGGTAAAGTAGGTGAGCAACTAGCACCAATACTAATCTGCATGGAGTACGGCATAAATCCCAAAGACCTAAGATTCATAGGCTCACCAATAGACTACATAGCATTCAAAGGATTCACAGAAGGAAAACCAGAAGAAATCACATTCATAGAGGTAAAAAGCGGCAAAACGACAACACTAAGCCAAAGAGAGAAATGGGTCAAAGACCTAGTAGAGAAAGGCAAAGTAAGGTGGTTACTGATACACATACCAGCAGAAATAGAGAAACTGAGACAAAGAGCTGTTAAGTAGCAGAACTGCTAGGTATAGTCACCAGTCAAGAAATAGCTTAATTTCAGGTATATTTACCAGAGCTGATGTACTTTACTCAAGCAGTGAAGTGTAAAACATTGTACACTGGCAGTATCAGTGGTAGTGTGGGAAGTTATGACTCGGCTGAGAAATTTAATCACTATTGCTTTACTAAGTGGTAAATCCGTATTATTGGTTGGCGCTCCTGGAGTTGGTAAAACGAAGTTAGCTATCGATGTTGCTGCCGAGCTGACCGGTGCGCATCCTATTCTCGAGACTGGTCGTAGTGAGTTAACTTATGAACTGCTTACATGCTTCAATGAGCTGAGAGAGGTTAAAGGACATGGAGATGTACTGGTTAAGAGGTTAGGTTCTCTCGGTATTGCTATCCTAGGTACTTGGCTTAGAATTATTGAGGGTAAGGGCCCTCTATGGTATGTTCTCGATGAAGTCAATAGATGTAATATTGAGGTCGCACTAGGTAGAGTATTTACGGCTCTCGATCCTGAATACTACAACATTGCTGTGTTACCCCCTGATATATTGGATGAGGAGAAGCTTGCCGAGGAAGATATCACAGTACTAGCTAACTGTCTTGAAGTATCAGTCGACAGGTGTAAGGAGTTAATGGTGAAGTTGCGTAATATCCTAGGTAGTAGGGTTTGTGGTATCCCAATTCCTCGGTCTTTCAGAATAATTGGCACTATGAATGTTGTTGATAGAGCACACCTATTTAAGATCGGTTATGCTTTAAGTAGAAGATTGATACCTATTCCTGTAATTCCTCCATATATGAAATACGATCCAGGGCTCGATATAGAGAACCTCATTGTGCAGTTATATGACAATTTTCATCTGGATAAAAACTCTGTGTTCACTTCCTTGCAGGAGTATGTTGAAGCACTAGTCTCGAAAGAAGTTGAGTTCCTTACCTTTAGGTTCACTAAATCACTATTACCCGAGTATGATGTACCCTGTTTGGTACGTATTGAATTTGATGAAGTAGTCAAATTACTAGACAGATTGAGAGATACTAGTAGTAAGTTAATTGAGAGCTTTGCCGGCATTTATGCCGTAGCACTCAATGATCTGAAGATTGATCTAGGAGTTTCCATATTAGTTGATTTCATCTCTCTGTTATTGGCTAGGTGTATAAGTCAGAATATAGCGTTAGTCTCAGTATCAGATGAGGCGTTACTAGATCTCGCCATAGCATCATTATTGCTACCTCAGCTCTCTTCCCTAATCCCAATGCTTAAGATTGAGCAGTTCCTTGGAAGCAGTCCTCGTACTATAGCATTTAGAAACTTCATGAAGTTCCTTGAGAATAACTTTAGTTCAAGTAGCCTCACATACCGTGCTGCTGAGGCCATTATGTATGAACTACCGAGTATTTCATCACCGTGAGGACTCTATAGTTGATTTACGTAAGCTATGTAGAGAACTAGATGTTAGTGAATCACAGCTCAAGTTAATGATATGTGAGCTTAGAGATTTTCTTCGTGAATATAAACAACGGGTATTTGAGAAGTATGGTCTGGAAATTGAGTCGCGGCTGCCTGAAGTGGTAGGGACCAAAGTGTATACAGGTCAGTGGGTTGGTGTAGTTTCCATACCTAGATACAATATATGCTTGGTTTTTGAGCCAAAGATTGGGCATGAGTTTCTTAACATGCTTGATGTGATATACGGTAGCACGGTGCGTGACTTACTACATCTTGTAACAGCACATACCTACCTAATTACCACACATGAACGTACAGGTGAAGCACTCATTTTACCTCAACTACTTACGCATGTATTACGGTTAATACAGCACTACATTCAGTCAGAGCCTTGGTACATCCTCCAGTACATACCTTCAAAACATGGCACATTGGTGAAGGTAAGTCCTAGCGACTTAGCACTACTTAAGCCGAAGCAGATATTTAATACACGAAAGTACACAACACTTCTTGCTACCCTGGTGCTTGTCTACAAGGCACTTGCTAATATCATAGGTATCGTGTCCGAAGTGTCTACTCGAAGCGATTTCTTGCGTTCATTAGGTGAGAGACTTCGTACACTCACTACTTCACTTATATCCACCATTACCACTGAGATGTCAGTACCAGCATTAGTGTCGTATGCTGAATTAGGTGAGGTGAATATAGACTTCTTGGAGCGTATAGCCACCTTAATTCAGCTAACTCCATCATATAGACCTGGTCTCTTTGAACTACTACTTTACCCCAGCACAAAGGTCTATGAGCTATATGTACTTAGCAAAGTTCTCGAGGTACTTAGCAAAGAGTTCAGAGAACACCCAGTATTGGAGCAGCTAAATGTTATCAGGTTAGGGCCTTGTAGGCTATACTTAAATAAAGCACCTTGTTCCAAGCTGGTAAAATCCATCAGCGGTTCTTTGCCTAGACCGGATATAGCAGTGGTTACTGATAATAAAGTCATTGTGCTTGAGGCTAAGTACCGGGATCTGAGTAGAAAGTTGCTGAGACTAAGTGATACACTTCGCCTCCTAGCCTATATCATTGATGTGGCTAAAGATAGAGCACTAAGAGCAGCTATCACCTGTTTAGGAAGAGCTAGGTATCCTCCACGAATTGAGACGTACTTCAATGATGTATCAGTGGACTTATTCTTCATAGTTGTTAGACCTAGGTATTTCGAAGAAAATCTGTTAAGAGAGGTAATTGTCTCATAGCTCTGTTGGGGATGGTTGTGTATTGGCTACTCAAAGGTCATGCAGATAATGTACTCTACAGTATCAGGAAGTGGGTTATGAATGGTAAGTTCTTATGGGGATTTCATAGCGGTCTCTATAGACTTTGGGAAAGAGAACTGCAAGCTGGACACATCGTTTTCATTTATGCTAATTTGCCAATTGGTGCAATAGTATTTCTCGGGAAGATAGTTAGGAAGTTTGAAGATAAGACCGAATTCTGGCCAATAGATTCTAAGTATGGAGATTCATGGCCTTACAGAATAGAGGTTGAGCCTCACCAATGCTTACTCGGACTTAAAGATCGCCTGCAAACACTAAGTGAAGGTGAGCTACTTAAAGTACTCAAGAGCCTTGGTATTACTAGGCATGAACTTAGGGAGAAGTTTGGTGTGGAAGTTATACCAGGTTCGGTTCAACGGCTTTCAGATGAAGTAGGCTTGAGGGTAGAGGAGCTATTTACTGCTCGTATCGAGCAGATTGCTCGGGTTGGTGACAGAGTGAGGAAAGTTATCAGAAAATTTAATCCAGTAATGCTTCAAGCATTGTTCATACTTCCGGGGGAGGATAAGTTTGAAAGGTACCTGCAGCTACTAGGTTATATTCTTAGGAAGCTATTGCTGCCTAAGGTTATGGAGCTTGCTGAAAATGCTGTATTTACTCGTGATGAAATAGTCAATGTAGCAAGTGAGTTTCTGAGTACTTCAGGTATTAATCTACCAGCTGAGCGTTGTAATCGTGAACTTAAGCCACGACTAACTAACGATCTAAGGAGATTAGACATAGTTCGAATAGATAACTTTCTTAGTGACTGGTCAACAGATAAGGTAGCACGTCCAGGTAAGACACTACTGTTCCTAGCTAGCAAACTACGCAATGTACCTACGGACTTGCTGCTTGGTGCTATAGCCATAGCATCTGCTGCACTCGTAGGGGAGACCCCATGTTGCGAGGTCTTACGCCATCTCCTAGTTGGTGACATAGTTGCAGTAAGCAAATTAGCCGAGAAATATGAGAGTGAAGTCAAGGTTACTGAATTAGAGAAACTGCTTAATGCTGTACAACTCGAGTTGAAGAAATATCGTGAGGTAGTAGGACATGTACTATGGAAGTATGGTGTAAGCTACAGACTTATAACTCGCCTCTTAGGGGAATTGCCTTAAGCTACTACGAAAGGTCCTTACAGACATTCTAGATATATCACCTTTGCTTATGAACACTAAGCGATACATTGCAGGAGACACACCATGTGGCGATTGCATTGTGCCATTGTTTGTGAATTTAGCGTCTCGAAGAGCTTTTATCTTCGTTGCAGTATGTGTGTCCAGATGATACATTGTGCAGTTTGTTAAGTTGAAGAGGAGGTACAATCCACGTCTTTATCCTAGCGTTAGTGTTGGTGTTGATCGATTGTATAGGGATTTGCAGAGTGTTCGTGGTTTTGGTGGGTGGTTGTCTCATTTCGCTATGTATGACTTAATTAGGATCTATGGGTTTAGGGTGCTGAGGGGCTTGAGGTTGTCGAGGAGGATAGTTGATGAGTTGAGGTGTTTGGGTTTGAGTGAGGAGGATTTTGGGTCTGAGGGATGCCCTTACGTTGATGCTGCATTGTTGGTCCTTTAAGTTCTTTCTTTTCACTCAGATTGTAATGTTGCGTGTTTACTACTGTCGGATACTGGTGATGTGTGTTTAGGTTATTGTGTGGAATGTGGTGTAGGTAAATCATCCTATTTTCATCGCTGTGTTTGACGAGGATTTGTATTCTGTGGTCTAGTGCTAGGTGTCTTTTTCATTAATGTTGGTTATTGGTATTGTATCTCTCCTACGTTTTTAGTTACTACCTGTTTTGCTTCGTTGAGTGTTAGGTCTTGTATTTTGTATTTTTGAGTTATGTTGAGAGGTCTTAGCTTAGAGGTTCTTAGTTAGTGGGTTTATGTTGAGGAATTTTGCTGGTAATTGTGCTCCTGTTATTTTGTGAGTGTTTGAAGTGGGTTAGGTTTCTTAGTGGGATTGCTGGTTCTGGAGGTGTAGGTGGTGTTCTGGGTCTGGTAGTGGTGTTGGGTTGTTGATTATTCATAGTTGTGTACTCAAAGCTAGTGCTGGTATGTTGAGTATTGTTCCTTTCTATTCCCTAGGTGTTGGAGTGATTGTGGTTTTCTAGGTGATTATGCTGGTTTTTCGTCTGTGGGTCTAGCTAGATCTGCTAGATTTTTTATCTTTTCAGGTTCTAAGTTGGATTTATATTTGTTTTGGAGTTAGGTTATTGAGGTGGAGATGTGGTGTTTGCTGTTGTTCCTTCGGTCGTTATTTATCTTTTGGATGTTGCTGGTGGTAGGGTTGTTGGGTTGAAGAGGGTTCAGAAGCTTATATTTTTGGCACTTTATACGAGGATTGAGGGTGATTATCTTGAGTTGGATCCTGTAGATAGGTCGGTGCTTCGTGAATTTAGGTATGTAATTCATAGGTATGGTCCTTCATCAGCTCCGGTGTATAGGGCTGTTGTGAAGGAGTTACCTAGTAAGGGTTTTGTGGATGCTGTACGTGGTGAGGTTTGTTGGGAGTTTAGGTTGAATGTTGATGAGTTGTTGTGTAGGGAGGTTGAGGAATTTCTTGAACGTTCATGTCCTGGATTACCCGAGAGGATAAGGCGAATTTCCTCTAGGTTTATTCATTTTAATCCTGATAAGTTGACTGTTATTTCGTTGAGAGTGCTTGGTTTGACGGATTTTACTAAGGAGTTGTACAGGGGTTTTTCTGTTGATGAGCTTATCGATAGGTTGAGGCAAGTTAGGGGTGTTGTGGACGCTGTATTTGTGGAGTTAGCTCCTCAACTCAATGAAGTTGGTAGGGTTATTGAAGAGGTGTTTGGTAGGGATTTCAGTTATAGTGGTGAGAGGCGGAGGAAGTTACGTGAGGAGTTAGATAGGTATTTGATGAAGGGTGAGAAGGAATTGGATATGTAGTTCCATGTATCTTTCAACGTTTGTTTTAGGGTAGTGGGGTTGATGAGTTCGTTTAGGAGAATTGACATAGCTGTAGTTGAAACAGAGTTTCTGTTTGCAATAGTTAACCCAAGGGATAAGCTACATGAGTATTACTTAGCTATGTTGGATGCTGTTGCCATGAATTCCATAGGTAAGGTACTGATAGCACCTACGTCCTTTGTTGAGTTATTTCTGGTTCATTTATCTAGAGGGGCGGTTTCACAGTTTAGGTTAGTGATTAATGCATTGAATAACGTTATTAAGAGGGTTAATGACGTATTGAAGAGGTATAGGTATCAACTTCTCGCTTTTCTGCAGCAGGTAGAGGATGTGATTACTATTGGTAATGTGGATGTTAGGGATTTCATATTTGCTCAAAGTTTTAGAGATAGGTTCCCAAAGGAGTCTCCGTGGGATTTGTTAGTAGCAGGTTTCTATGAGAGGGTGAGACAGGATAATAGTGGGAAGATTGTAGCTATAGTGTCTGGTGATGTTGTGTATAGGAGGTTAGGTTGTTTACATGTATCTGTTAAGGAATTTCGAAGAATTGGGAGGGTTAAGTTAGGTTAGCTGTGGAGGGCGTATCTTCGAAGTATAGTTTTGCATCTTCTAAGTGCTGACGTGGTTGGTGTTTTTAGGTTGCGGTCTCTGGTTGCTCTCTGAGATATTTTATTTTGTGGTTAGTGCTAGATTGTGCGATGTTGTTCTTAATTTACTTCGTGAGTTTGCTCGTAGGAGGGGTAAGTATGTTGATGAGTTTGACCTTGGTCTCATTTGTAGGGAGCTTGATCCTGGGCTGAGGTTGAAGTTATTCTAAGTTTCATGAGAGGTTTCTTAGTGATGCTGAGGAGCTTTATAGGAGGGGTGATTTGGTTGAGGCTGGTGGGAAGTATTGGGGTGCTGTTACTGCGTTGCTTAATGCTGTTGCTTAGTTAAGGGGTTTACCTCACTTTACTCATAGGGATTTGTGGGATGTTGTTGAGTTCCTTGTTGGTAAGACTGGTGATCCTGAGTTTTCGACGTTGTTTAGGTTAGTTGAGGGTTTGCATGCTAATTTCTATCATAATTTCATGAGGAGGGAGTTGTTTGAGAAGCATAGGGAGGGTGAGTTGGGACTCATTGAGGTGCTTAGGGAGTTGATTGATAGGGTGTAGGGTGTTGCTTGGGGAATTGAATCGGGGTAGTTATTTATTGGTGTGTTGTGTTTTCCTGTGGTGGTTTGGGTTGGTTATTGATCTGGTTACCTTGGTTTCAATGCTTGTTGCTCAGCTTCCATTAGTTGCTGTTGTTGTTCTAGTACTTGTTCTGTACATGGAGAGGAGGTTTAGTAATGTTGAGAGGAGATTGGGTGATGTTGTGAGATGTATTGGTGTTCTTGTTGATTTTAATGAGGTTTTGTTAGGTATTCAGGTTTTGAGGGGTTCTGTATCTGATTCTGAGTATAGGGCTTTGGCTGCTTTGTTGTCTAGTGCTAGGCCTGTGCATAGTTCTAGGTACTATACGAAGGAGGTTTATGAGAGGCTTGGTGAGTTACTTAGGAAGGATCCTAATGAGCTTACTTGGGATGATGTTTTTGAGCTTGAGAGGATTTATGAGTTGTTGCTTAAGGAGGCTGAGGTTTCTGGTAGGTCTGATCTCGTGCGTTATGCTGGTAAGTTGAGGGTTCTCATTGCTATGGCTAAGGGTTTTCTGCTTAAGAGAGGTGTGTTACCTCCTCCTGGTAGGGTTGTCTAGGTGTTTGGGCATTGATGTGGGGTTGCGTTGCTATACGCATATTATTCCTACGTACTTGAGTTTTCTCTGTACTAGGTCTATGGTGTGTCCTGTCTTGCTTAGATCTGCTATGCCTATGATTACGTCTTGTCTTGCTCCTAGTTTCTTCAGTGCTTCTTTAATTTCTTTGGATAATTTTACCATTATGACTGATGTTGCTCCTACTGGTCTACCCTCTATCTCCATGTACTTGAGGTTAACTAGCTTTCCTTCAACTGTACAGCATAGACCTACCAGCTTTACTCTTTCTCGTTCTCTCTTTGGTACTGGTTCTACTCCGAGGTAGTTTGCTAGTTCCTCATCTATTACTGTGAAGGTTGCTCCTGTATCTACTAGTGCTTGTCCTGCTACCTGGTTCTTCGTTCCTTGGAGAAGTACTTTAGCTAGAATGTGCTGTGTCATCTATGCTTCATCTCCTCACGGTTTTAACAGTATTGTCGTTATGATGCTGATCCACATTGTTATGAGTATTCCAACTATCCACCATAGTCTTGACTCTACTCTTCTAATCTCCTCTCTTAGGTGTGTGATTTCGTTTTCTACTCTGGTTAATCTCTTGTCCATTTGCTCTAGAATTCCCTCTATTTTCGCTACTCTTGCTTCTAGGTTACTACTCATTTCCGTATCCCATTTCCTCTACTCCTTTGTTTCCTTTATAGGCTTCTTACTTTGTTTAGTCTCCTTACTTCTTCTTTTGCGTGGTGGAGTAGTATTGCTCTTATTCCTGGTTTTCTCTCTATGAGTATTTTGCCTTGTAGTGCTTTTTGTTGGAATGTTGGTGGTGCGTAGTCTAGTAGTTGTATGTCTACTGGTTGTTTGATCTTCTTCTCTAGTTGTTCTCTTAGTTCGTCTATGTACTGTGGTTCTTGTTGTGGTGGTACTGTGTGTTCTGTGTATACTGCTATGTCTATGTCTCTAAATACTTGTGAGGTGAGGAATCCTCCATGTAGTACTGCCAGTACTATCTCCTCTCTCTTATTTAGTTCCTGTACTATCTCCTCGATTATTCTCTGTCTCTCTTCCCATGTCATGGTTTTTGGTTTTCTCCTTTCTTCTTCAAGGGTCCTTAGTTTCGATATATTGCTTCACCTCTTGGATGAATTTCCTAAGTACTTCTACTCCTCCTTTCTTTGCTTCTTCATATATCTTGAGGTCATCCACTGTCCAGTACCTGTGTACGATGATGTTTCTTAGTGATGCTAGTTTTGCCATTTCTCGTGCTGTTGATAGGTTTATCACTGTGTTCTCTGCTAGTTTGATGAATGCTTCTCGATAGGTTTCTGCTACTTGGTTGAAGTCTTTTTCGAGTATTGCCACTGCTATGTCTGCTAGTGCTTCTACTGCTAGCACTATTGAGTACCTTAGACTAAATCTCGCTCTTCTATCTCTGATGAAGGTGCTCTCTTCTGTATTGACTATGCTCTCTATCTCATCTATGGCCTCGAGTGCTTCTTTGAGGAATTCCTCAACTATTTGCTTGTCGACTTTTGTCATGTTGGTCACTTTACTGATTGACTGGATTGGTTATATGGACTGTTCCTCTATGCTTGTTCTCTCCAGTGTATTTTCCTTGGTAGTAGTTCTTATATTGGTGTTCTTGCTCTCTTCGATTGTGTTTGTTTGTGTCTTCTAGGTTGAGGGATGAGTTTCTTAGGTTGCTTAGGGAGGATGTTGAATTTAGGTATGCTGTAATGGGCTTACTAGGTATTGAGGAAATTCTTAGGAAAATTAGTGAGAATACTCAAGCTATTAGGGATTTGCAGAAGCAGGTTAGGGATCTTCAAGAGCAAATTAGAGATCTACAGAGGCAGGTTATTGAACATAAGTAAGGCGATTAGGGACCTTCAGGAGGTTATTAGGAGGCATGGTGAAATTCTCGAGAAGCATACTGTAGCCATTCTTGAGCTTCAGAGGGAGATTAAGCGTCTTGGTGATAGGGTTACTGCTCTTGGTGTTAGGTGGGGTATCTATGCTGAGGAGGTTTCTTCAGGAGTACTTTAAGGTTGCTAGGATTGAGAGGTGGTGTTATGTTGATGAGGAGGGTTTTGTCTATGGTTATCCTGTTGTTATCGATGTTGATTTAGTTGTTAAGGATGGTGAGCATATACTGATTGAGGTTAAGTCTAGTG